>TARA_R110002049_G_scaffold102736_2_pt1 | contig 21168 bp, 21 predicted proteins | sample TARA_R110002049 | Tara Oceans TARA_R110002049 (sample SAMEA4396941) | marine metagenome | biome: Polar Biome; feature: [SRF] surface water layer (ENVO:00010504); material: water (ENVO:00002006), including particulate matter (ENVO:01000060) such as... | depth 5 m
ATTAATTCCGTTTCAGAATGATAAGTATTAAAAACATCAACAGTTAAAAAATCTGATTGACGTTTTAAGTGATCAGGAATAGTTTTAAGGTTAGATAGCGTTTCTATTTTATCTGTTGTATTTCCGGTTACAGTTTCAAAAATTGAAATAATTTCATTTAAATCTGAAATGTTAGTCGTTTCATTTAATGAAATCGTTACTGTATTGGTATCTGGATAATGAAAATTGACTTCACATTTTTCAGCTTCATATTTTACTTTAACAGCATCTGCTTTAATCTGAAGTGTGTCAAAATAATGAGTATTTACTTGTTCTACACCTAAATCTGCTAATGCGTTAGCTAGAGTAGAGGTGGAGTTTTTTACTTTATCTGCAATAAAAGTTAGGCCTTTTGGTCCATGATAAACAGCGTACATTCCTGCCATTACAGCTAAGAGTACTTGTGCTGTACAAATGTTAGATGTTGCTTTATCTCTTTTAATATGCTGTTCGCGTGTTTGTAATGCCATACGCAAAGCTCTGTTGCCATTAGTGTCTTTGGTAACACCAATAATTCTTCCAGGAACATCACGTTTATAAGCTTCTTTAGTCGCAAAAAAAGCAGCATGTGGTCCTCCATAACCCATTGGTATTCCGAAACGTTGTGTAGTACCAACAACTACATCAGTACCAAATTTTCCTGGCGCCTCAAGTTTTACTAAACTTAAAATATCAGCAGCAACAGCCACTTTTATATTTTCAGCATTTGCTTTTTCAATGAAAGACTTAATATCTGTAATCTGACCGTTTTTACCTGGATATTGTAATAAGGCTCCAAAATATTCATCAGACAAATTGTATTCTACTTCGTTACCAATTACCAATTCAATACCAATAGGATTTGCTCTTGTTTCTAGTAAAGCAATAGTTTGTGGTAAAACTAAATCTGAAACAAAGAATTTATTAATGTTAGCCTTCTTTTGGCTACGTTCTCTCACAGCAAATAATAATGACATCGCTTCTGCGGCTGCAGTACTTTCATCTAAAAGTGATGCATTAGCAATTTCCATACCTGTTAAATCAATAATCATGGTTTGAAAATTCAACAAGGCTTCTAGTCTTCCTTGAGCAATCTCTGCTTGGTAAGGTGTATATGCAGTGTACCAACCTGGATTTTCTAATATATTTCGCTGAATCACAGCAGGTAAATTAGTAGGATGGTAACCTAAACCAATGTAAGATTTATATACTTTGTTGAGTTGAGATAATTTGTAGATATGGCTTAAATATTCTTGTTCGCTCATCGCGACATCAAGATTTAGGTCATTTTCTAAGCGAATATTTTTAGGAATAGTTTCTGAAACTAGTTGTTCAATACTGTCAACACCAATAGTGTCTAACATGGCTTTTTGTTCGTTAGAATTTGGTCCAATATGTCTGAGTGCAAAAGAAGTTGTATCCATTATAAAATAAATAGTTTATTGTGTTTTGCAAAAGTAAAGATTTAAGCGCATTTTTAGGAAATGGTAAGTTAAAGTTTTTAACCGAAAACGTAGTTTATTAACACAATCCGTACTTTTGTTTTATGCAAATTTTGAAACGCATTTTTAATTTCTATCTCAATAGTAGTATACATGTAGCTTTTGCAGCAACTGCTTTAACTTGGATAACGTTTATTGAGCTCGATTTTAGTTATAACAAAGATCTTCTTTGTTTTGTGTTTTTTGGAACAATTACAGGTTATAATTTTGTGAAATATTTTGGCTTAGCGAAGTTTCACCATCGTAGTTTGGCTGTTTGGCTAAAAGTGATTCAGGTGTTTTCGTTATTAGCTTTTTTAGCAATGTGCTATTTTGCTTTTTATCTCGAAGTAGAAACACTTATTCTTATTGGAGTTCTGGGAGTCGTGACTTTTTTTTATGCAATTCCTGTTATGATTCCGAAGAAGTATTTATTTGATGACCATAAAAATCTGCGTCAAATAGGAGGATTAAAAGTATATGTAATCGCTTTAGTCTGGACGTTTACCTCTGTTTTTTTACCTATAATAAACAATGATGTAACGCTCAATGCAGACGTTGTTGTTTTGGCGATTCAAAGGTTCTACTTTGTATTGGTATTAATGTTCCCTTTTGAGATTAGAGATTTAATTTATGATAGTTTGAAGTTAGCAACGATACCTCAAAAAATTGGTGTAAAAAAAACCAAAGTTATAGGTGTACTGCTTTTAATACTTTTTGTACTGCTAGATTATTTTAAGGATGTAGTGAATGAAAAAATACTATTATCCACAATGATAATTGCACTAATTACACTTGTCTTATTATTGTTTTCTAATAAGAATCAATCGAAATATTATAGTGCGTTTTGGGTAGAGAGTTTGCCCATTATGTGGTTAGTTGTTTTGCTGCTGCTTAGCTAATTCTGCTTTAAATTGATTTTCAATTTTCTTACGCTCTTCAGCTTTTAAGCATTTCACTTCAGCCTTTTCTATGCTTTCTGTGAGTTTACTATTTTTTGAAGAATAACTCTGAGTGACACGACAATATGCCAAACGTATAGTTAGTTTAACTCGTTCCCAAGAAGAAGCTTCTCCATATTGTGCTTTATCACAAATATGTTTTGCTTCATCACAGTTAATAAATAAAAAACTTTGTTTCATTTGTATTCAAACCTTTCAAAAGGAAAGGACTTTTTAATATTTAAAACCAATTTTCTTCCATGCAATCTGCAAGTGAAGTTCTAGCTCTATGGATAATTACCCAAAGGTTAGACGCAGTAATTTCTAATTCATTACAAATAGTTTCAGTATCGTAGCCTAAAATGGTCTTCATCTTAAAAACATCAGCTTGTTTTTCTGGCAATTTGTCTATGCAGTCGTGGATAGCATCACCTAATTCTGAATTCTCCAAAGTGTCTTCAGCCGTTTTATCAAAAGGGTCCGCTACACGTTCTTCTAACCAATCGCCTTCAGCTTCTTCATTATTGAGATAACCCATTCTAACTTCAGCTTTTCCTTTATTAGAATTTATTTTTCGATAATGATCAATAATTTTTCGCTTTAAAATTGAAATAAGCCATGTGCGCTCACTTGCTTCTCCTTTAAAATTAGCCATGGATTTTAGTCCAGCTAAAAAGGTTTCAGAGATTAAATCTTGAGCGATATCTCTATCATTTACACGAGTAATCGTATAATTGAAGAGATAATCTGAGTATGATTTCACCCAATTATTTGGGTCTATTTGGTGATTAGGCATTGTTCATTTGCATTGCTTTGTCAAAAATAGGTTAAAAAAACGAGAAATTAATTTCGTTTTAGTAGTTCATTTACAGCATCTTCTATTGTTAGATATTTGAATGTAAATCCTTTTTCTGTTAATTTTTCTGGAATTACATTTCTACTTTTTAAGACCAATTCTGTTTCTGTTCTTATAAACCAAGCTCCAATTTTTAATAACCATTTTGGGTGTGAAATTCCAAATGGCACTTTTAATTCTTTGCGTATATAGTTCATTAAAACCGAATTTGTAGTTGGTTTTGGTGACACAATATTATAAGTGCCTTCAAGCTGTTTTTCGATTAAAAAAATGATTGCTCTAGCAAAATCAGTTTCATGAATCCAACTTACTTTTTGTTTACCATGCCATTGCTTGCCTCCTAAACCAAATTTTGTAAGTCGTTTTAAAGGAATTAGTGCACCTCCATTTTTTCCTAATACAATTGATGTTCTTAATATTACTTTTCTTGTGCTTGGTGTTTCAATACTATTAAATGCTGCTTCCCAAGATTTTGCAATGTTCATGGAAAAATCATTACCAATATCTCCATTTTCTTCAGTCATTTGTTTGTGATAAGAGTCTTCATAAATTGTAGATGTAGACATGTTGAGCCAAGCTTTTGGTGGATTTTCGCATTGGTTTATAGCCTTACCTAATATGTTGGTAGAATCTATACGAGAATCATGAATAAGTTTTTTATTCGCTTCTGTATATCTACAATCTACTGATTTGCCTGTAAGATTTATTAGTGTATTTGCGCCTTCAAGTGTTTTGGTCCATTGGTCTAAGTCTTTAGCATTCCAATAAACGTGTTTTGGTTTTGTGGTTTTTCGAGTTAAGATTTTTACATCGTAACCTTTCTTAGAAAAGTATGATTCTAAAACCTGTCCTAAAAATCCGGTGCCACCAGCTATGATGATAGTTTTCATGATTAAGAAATTTTGGTTGTCGTAAATACTTGCTTAGATTTTCTTCTTCCTCTAAAAAATAGATATAGGTTTAAGAATAACATAACGCCTAAGTAGATGGTAAAACCTCCAATCTTTTTGCTCAATATTTCCATTAAGGTTTGGTAACTGATTGTAGAATATGCGCTCGTGTAGATTTTCATTATAAATAAGGCGAATCCTATATTTATGAGATAGAATCCTATTTCGAATAATTTATTGGTTGCCAACGCAATTTCTTCTTTGCCTTTAAAGATATCTATCATAAATAATCGTCCATTTTTAAATAACATTTTCGAAATGTAAATAGTTAAGATGATTACTATTGGTAAGTAAATAATGTAGCCGATAATGATTTTAGAATTTTCCATAATATGTTAATTTAATAGTTTTTGTTTGTTAATGTATTTTAGAATAAAAATGTTATTATAGTGCATCAATGCTAATACAATGATTATTCTTCCCAATGTTTTACTTAAAGAATTGATAATATCTGTTACACTTTCTAAGTGTTCCCAATAAGCAATGGTTAAAATGGCATAACCTATGTTTAGTAAGTAATAGCCTATTAGTAATAGTTTGTTTATGCTAGTCACTAAAGGTTTATTTTGGTTGAATAAATTTAATAGAAACACTTCACCATTTTTATAAAATAGCCAACCGACTTTTAACATAATAAAACTTATTATGGGTAGATAAATGAGATATGTAATGGTGTTATAATTCATCTTATATAAATAATATTAGAATTAAAACAATTAGGCGATAGACTATCCAAGTCGCTGATAAATGTTTTGGTAACTCTAATAGTTTAATACGTCTTATATGTTCAAATAACATTATCGTTGCTGTGAGTCCGAACCAAAAGAGTAGTGCTAGTTCTGGTATTTGAATTATTGAGGTTAGAATCAAAACAGGTATTAATATTAAGCTTCCCATTAACGAAACCGTCATAAGATTACCATAGTAGTTGAGCTGTTTTTTAAATTTTAATTTTGAAATAAATAAGCCTTGAAATCCAATCTGTCCTAAAGCCATTAAACATTCTCTTAAGAAGGTTGATTCAGGAATAACATTTAATAATTTACCAAATTTGAATAATACAATACTGGTGACTAGTGATGCAAATAGAATATAAATGTATCTGTATTTGTAGTTGAAATCTGGTACGCATTGTAGTGTTTGCGTTTGGTCTTCTTTACTCGGAATTATGACTTTTCTATTATAAGATATAAAAGAATACAATTTTTTTAATCCGAATTTAATAGGTTTTAAATTTCCTATTTTTTCTACCCATGGCATTGAATTACCGATGACTTTTAGTAAACTATCAATACCATAAATAACGGTTTTGTTTTTATTATCAAAAAGTGCAATTTCATTTGAAGCTCTTTTGAGGTCTATAAAGTTTTGCTCTTCGTTGGTTAAATCACAATAGGCTTTTCTACCATTATCATCTAACATTTTGGCTTTTATGAAACCACTTGTATAGACGTTACATAATGGACAATCTTTGTCGTACAGTAAAGTTTGGTTTTGTAGTGTTTTCATAAGTTAGAGTATTTATATATTAAAAATGTAATAATCACAAAATAGAAGCCAATTGTCATGGGTATGATATACAAAATTGATGACGAGAAATTATTCAAACTGTCACTAGTTATAAATAACATAAATGCAATAGAATATGCTAATACAAAGTACCAATATATCTGTAGTGCCTTATATCCAAGGTTATTTGCTTTTTTTATGTCGGTTGATATGAGTATTGCAATTATAATTTGAAATATACCGAGTCCAATTTGCCCTATTGAGCCTAGAATTGTAGTGTAGATATACAATGCAAGTATTATTGAATAGATTATTGTATTCATATAAAATAATTTTTTCATAGTTTCTTTATGTTTTAAACTTTCAGAAAAAATTGAAAGTTTGTTTTAAAAAAATAGATTAACTATTTCATCAGTTTTAAAACTGACTTAGTTAACCAATTTTGTTTTTGATTCACCATTTTATTCATTAATGTATCTAAATCTTGAGTTAGTTGGTTTAGAGCTTTGGTTTGTTTAATCAATTCCTTTGTTTTTTCGGTGCCATCATCTTTAATAGAAGAGACGTCTTCTAAAACTTTTATAACAGGTCTTATTTCTCTTCTACTTCGTTCTTTTGCAACTATTCGTGCTAATTCTTGTACGTCTTTTTCAGTGGTAAAGAATTCTTTTCGTTCACCAGACACCAGAACTTTAGTTACAATTCCCCAATCCATAAGCTGTCTTAAATTCATGCTTGTATTACCACGAGAAATTTTAAGTTCTTCCATGATGTCTTCCATAGACAATGGTTTGGTTGAAATAAAAAGCAATGCTTGTATTTGTGCCATGGCTTTGTTTATGCCCCAAAGTGAACCTAAACTTCCCCAAGTACTAATAAATTTTTCTTTTGCTTCTTTGTAATCCATATTGCAAATATATAATAATTTTTAAACTTTCAGTAATTACTGAAAGTTTATTTATAAAAAAAGAGAGCTTGATATAGGCTCTCTTTGATTTTTTTTATTTCAACAATCCTGCACGTCTTAATAAAGCTTCAGGTTTAGGTTCTTGTCCTCTAAACTTCTTATATAATGTCATTGGGTTTTCTGTTCCGCCTTGTGATAGTACAAAGGTTTTGAATTTATGAGCGATTTCTTTATTGAAAATTCCTTCTTCTTTAAAGTATTCAAAAGCATCTGCATCTAAAACTTCGGCCCATTTGTAACTGTAATAACCAGAAGAATAACCACCTTGAAAAATATGAGAGAATGATGTACTCATACAATTCTCAGCTACATCAGGATATAAATTGGTATCTCCAAAGGCCTCAACTTCATGTTTTTTTACATCTTTTATTTCTGAAGGGTCAATACCATGCCAAGACATATCTAGTAGTCCAAAACTAATTTGACGCAAGGTTTGCATACCTTCATGGAACGTAGATGATGCTTTTATTTTGTCTATTAATTCCATCGGAATCACTTCGCCTGTTTCGTAATGCATAGCAAATAACTCTAAAGCTTCTTTTTCGTAACACCAGTTTTCTAACATCTGACTTGGTAATTCTACAAAATCCCAAAATACACTTGTGCCAGATAAACTAGGATAAGTTGTGTTGGCTAACATACCGTGAAGTGCATGACCAAACTCGTGAAACAACGTAGTAACTTCGTTAAAAGTTAATAATGAAGGTTTGCTTTTTGTAGGTTTAGTGAAATTACAAACATTAGAAATGTGTGGTCTTTCGTTTACGCCATTCTTAATCATTTGAGGTTTGTAAGACGTCATCCAAGCACCATTTCTTTTACCTGATCTAGGAAAAAAATCAGCATAGAATATAGATACTAATTCACCTTCATTGTCAGTGACTTTGTATGTTAAAACGTCTTCGTGGTATTTATCTATGGTATTAATTTCTTCAAATTGTAAACCAAATAATTTATTGGCAACCATAAAGGCACCATCAATAACGTTTTCTAATTTAAAATACGGTTTCAACTGTTCATCATCTAAGTCAAATAATTTTTGTTTCAACTTTTCTGAATAATATCCCGAATCCCATTTTTGCAATTGGTCTATGCCATCTAAATCTTTTGCGAAATCTTGAAGTTTTTTAAATTCGGTTTTGGCTGCTGGTTTTGCTTTTTCTAGTAATTCGTTTAAAAAGGAAGTTACTTTTTCTGGCGTTTGTGCCATACGTTCTTCTAAAACAAAGTGTGCATGAGATTTATAACCTAATAATTGTGCTCTGTCAAAACGTAATTTCGCAATCTTAAGAACAATATCTTGGTTATCTAAATCATCATTCTGAAATCCTTTTCTTCCGAAGGCTTTAGACAACTGCTCACGTAATTCTCTATTATCTGCATACGTCATAAACGGAATATAACTTGGGTAATCTAATGTAATTAACCAACCGTCTTTGTCTTTGCTTTCTGCTAATTGCTTTGCTGCTTCTTTTGCGCCATCTGGTAAACCAGCAAGATCATCTTCGTTGGTGAGTAACATTTCAAAATTATTGGTCTCAGCTAATATATGCTCGCCAAACTTTAATTTCAACTGACTTAGTTCTTTGTCAATGGCTCTTAGTTTTTCTTTTTTGTCTTCTGTTAAATTGGCACCATTTCTAGAAAAACCTTTGTATTTTTTATCGAGAAGGGTTGCTTGCTCTGTTGTTAAGTCTAAAGTGGATTTTAAATCATAAACTGCTTTTACACGTTTAAATAAATCTTCGTTTAACGTAATGTCATTACTAAACTCTGAAAGCAATGGTGAAACTTCTTGTGCTATTTTTTGAATGTCGTCATTGGTTTCAGCAGAATTCAAATTAAAGAATATACTAGATAAACGGTCTAATTCTTCACCAGAATAATCTAATGCCTCTATAGTGTTTGCAAAGTTTGGCAATTCACTATTATTTACGATAGCATCAATTTCTAATTTTGCTTTTTCAATTCCGATTTTAAAACTAGGAAGATAATCTTCTGTTTTTATTTTTGAAAAAGGTGCTGTGTTGTACGGTGTGTTGAATGGCTTATTTAGAATGCTCATTTTTTTCTGTTTTTCGTAACGTTTTAATTGTAATCGTAATATCTGAAATTAAATAAGAGAATGCTGCGAGAAAGATTAGTGGTGCTACAAATGTTATTTTTATATGGTCTATAGCTAACGGTTTGTCAATTACGGCAGATAATAACCAAAATGACACGCATATTAATCCAATACAAAGTGGATATGTGAACAGTTTTAATACTAATTCTTTTAGCATTTAATTGGTGTTATTGTAAATCCTTAGCAGATTCATAGACCTTAGCTTTTAAACCTTCTTTATAGTCAATAATTTTTTCTAAAACATTTTGGTCAGAACTGCCTATAATTTGTGCAGCTAAAATTCCAGCATTTTTTGCACCATTTAAAGCAACTGTTGCAACAGGTACTCCTCCTGGCATTTGTAAAATAGATAAAACAGAATCCCAACCATCTATAGAATTACTGCTTTTTACTGGGACTCCAATAATAGGCAAAGGCGATAGAGATGCTACCATACCTGGCAAATGCGCAGCGCCTCCTGCACCAGCAATAATTACTTTTAGGCCTCGTTTATGTGCGTTTTTACTGTAATCGAATAATTTCTCAGGAGTTCTGTGTGCAGAAACGATATCTACTTCAATGTCAATATCAAATTCTTTTAAAATATCTATAGCATCTTGCATTACTGGCAAATCGCTTTTGCTTCCCATTATAATTCCTACTTTACTCATTTTTATTCGCTAATTACTTCAATTGTTTGTTTTACTTTTTCGGCAATCTCACGTGCTATGGTTAAGTCTTTATTAACTATAGTTACGTGTCCCATTTTACGGAAAGGTCTTGTTTGTTTTTTTCCGTAGATATGAGGTGTTACACCATCCATGGCTAAGATATTTTCAATATTTTTGTAAACAACATTACCTGTATGTCCTTCTGCACCAACGAGATTTACCATAACGCCAGCAACCTTACTTTCAGTATTGCCAAGTGGAAGTCCAAATATGCATCTTATTTGTTGTTCAAATTGAGATGTATAACTTCCTTCAATACTATAATGACCAGAATTATGTGGTCTTGGTGCCACTTCATTTACTAAAATTTCATCTTCTCTAGTTTGAAACATTTCGACAGCCAACAAGCCAACATGTTTAAAAGCGGCTGCAGTTTTTAATGCAACTTCTTCTGCTTTTTTTGCAATAGCATCTGGTATTCTAGCCGGACAAATAACATACTCAACTTGGTTAGCTTCTGGATGAAACTCCATTTCTACCACAGGATATGTTTTTAAATCTCCTTTTTCATTTCTGGCAACAATAACTGCTAATTCATTTTTAAAAGGAATTAACTTTTCTGCAATGCACTCTACATTTGGTAAATTAACTAAATCTCTTTCGCTTCTCACTACTTTTACGCCTGTGCCGTCATAACCAAATCTTGCACTCTTCCATACAAAAGGATAGTTTAAGCCTCCATTGTCAACAGCCTCATCAATTTCTGAAGTGTAAGCAAATCTCGAAAACTCTGCTGTAGGAATATCATGGTCGCGATAAAATAATTTTTGAGTGCCTTTATTCTGAATAGTTCTTAAGGTTTTAGACGAAGGGTAAACTTTAACGCCTTCTTTTTCAAGTGTTTCTAAAGCATCAACATTAACGTTTTCAATTTCAAAAGTTAACACATCAACTTTTTTTCCGAATGCAACAACCGTATCATAATCTAATAAATCACCGACGGTAAATTCGTCGCAAGCTAAGCGAGCAGGTGCTTCGGCACTTGGGTCTATAACACAAGTATAAATATCAAATTTACGTGTGTCGTACAGCATCATTTTGCCAAGTTGTCCACCTCCTAATATGCCAAGTTTAAAGTTTGAAGAAAAATAGTTCATCAGTTTTTGTTCTTTCCATTAAAATGGAAAATTTTATTTAGGGTTAAATTTTCTGATTTTCAATAACAAAAATAAGCTAAAAATGAGACATACTTCTAAATTCCTAAATCAAAAATCCCTTAAACAGCAATCAAATATGTATCTTTGCAATTCTAAAATATTTTCGTTTTGATAAAGCTTCACGATTTATACTTCAAACCCTTCATATCTGAACAAGAAATAAACACTGCTGTCCAAAAAATGGTAGATGGTATTGCTGACGATTTGGGTGATGAAGTACCAGTTTTTATAGGTATTTTGAATGGCTCGTTTATGTTAGTGAGTGATTTTGTGAAAAAATATCCAAAACCTTGCGAAGTAACTTTTATAAAGTTAGCCTCTTATGAAGGTGTAAAATCCACAGAAGATATTCAGCGTTTAATTGGATTGACTCAGGATTTAACAGGACGAACAGTTGTTATTTTAGAAGATATTATTGATACAGGTAATACGTTAGAAGAAGTTCATCGTATTTTTAAAAATGAGAATGTTAAGCAATTAATTATTGCAACCTTGTTTTACAAGCCTGAAGCCTATAACAAAGATTTTAAACTTCATTACGTAGGTATGGAAATTCCTGATAAATTTATAGTAGGCTATGGCTTAGACTACGATGGATTAGGAAGAGATTTACCAGACGTATATCAATTAAAAACCACACAACACATGACAAACTTAGTGCTATTTGGCCCTCCAGGTGCAGGTAAAGGAACGCAAGCTAATTTCTTAAAAGAAAAATATGATTTAATTCATATTTCAACAGGCGACGTTTTTAGGTATAACATTAAAAATGAAACGGCTTTAGGAATGTTAGCAAAGTCTTTTATGGACAAAGGAGAATTGGTGCCAGATCAGGTTACTATTGACATGTTAAATAAAGAAGTGGAGAAGAATGCAGATGCTAATGGATTTATTTTTGATGGTTTTCCAAGAACCAATGCGCAAGCCAAAGCATTAGATGAATTAATGGACAGTAAAGATTCTCAGATTAATGCAATGGTTGCTCTAGAAGTTGATGATGAGGTTTTAGTTGGTCGTTTGCTCGAAAGAGGAAAAACTAGTGGTAGAGCTGATGATGCGGATGAAAGTATTATTAGAAACCGAATTAAAGAATACTATAATAAAACTGCGATTTTAAAAGATTACTACGCTGAGCAAAATAAATATTTTGGTGTTGATGGCGTTGGTAGTATTGAAGATATTACAGTGCGTTTAAGTGCTGTTATTGATAAATTATAATTCTTGAGAAATCAGGATTTCTTCATGTTGAATGTATTAGTATGATGAGTCCTAGAATTATTTTAGCTTAAGATTTAAATTAAAAAGATTCCCGCTTTTGTGGGAAATGAATATGACTGAAGGAAATTTTGTTGATTACGTAAAAATGCACGTAACTTCCGGAAATGGAGGTAAAGGCTCTTCGCATTTACATCGCGAAAAATATATTGCAAAAGGAGGACCAGATGGAGGAGATGGTGGACGAGGAGGTCATGTAATTTTACGTGGAAACTCTAATCTTTGGACATTAATTCACTTAAAGTATAAGCGTCATATTAGAGCAGGTCATGGGTCTCATGGAAGTTCTGGTAGAAGTACAGGAGCTGATGGTGAAGATATGTATGTCGATGTTCCTCTAGGAACCGTAGTTAGAGACTCTGAAACCGATACTATTTTATTTGAAATCACTGAAGAAGGTGAAGAAAGAATTGTAGTTGAAGGCGGAATGGGTGGACGAGGAAACTGGCATTTTAAAAATTCAGTGAACCAAACACCTCGTTATGCACAGCCTGGCATTCCTTTAGAAGAGTTAGACATCACCTTAGAGCTTAAAGTTTTGGCAGATGTAGGATTGGTTGGATTTCCAAATGCAGGAAAATCAACTTTATTATCTGTATTAACGTCTGCAAAACCAAAAATTGCAGATTATGAGTTTACAACGTTAAAACCAAATTTAGGTATTGTAGAGTATCGCGATTTTCAGTCGTTTGTAATGGCAGATATTCCTGGTATTATTGAAGGTGCAGCAGAAGGAAAAGGTTTAGGTTATTATTTCTTAAGACATATTGAACGTAATTCAATTCTGTTGTTTTTAATTCCTGCAGATGCTAAAGATATAGTAGAGCAATACGAAATTTTAGAAGATGAATTAAGACGTTACAATCCTGAAATGTTAGATAAAGATCGCTTGGTTGTGGTCTCAAAATCTGACATGTTAGATGATGAATTAAAATCTGAAATTTCCGTAGTTCTAGATAAGGATTTAAAAGCCAATTATCTATTTATTTCTTCTGTAGCTCAACAAGGCTTAGTGGAATTAAAAGATAGTCTTTGGAAGATGTTAAACGAATAATGTTTCATAATTACATATGAAAACATACCTTAAAAACTTAGTAGAGCTTAACGATAATAAGCGCAGTAGACGATTTGCTTATTTTATTCAGTTTTTAATTATATTTTCTGTTATTACATTTTCTATTGAAACCTTACCAGATTTAAAACCACAAACTAAGGTGGTTCTAAATGCTATTGAGGCATTCTGTGTAGTCATTTTTACATTTGAGTATGTCGCTAGAATTTATGTTGCGGACAGTAAACCAAAATTCATTTTTAGTTTTTTCGGAATTATAGATTTTTTAGCCATTCTACCTTTTTACCTTTCGTTTGGAGTGGATTTGCGATCGTTACGTTTACTTAGAATGTTCCGATTGTTTCGCTTATTCAAGTTAGTTAGGTATAATAAAGCGATGCGTCATTTTGCCAATGCTATGATATTGGCAAAAGAGCAAATCATCTTATTCATGATTATTACCTTAATGCTAATTTACTTCACAGCCGTTGGTATTTATTATTTTGAAAACGAAGCACAGCCAGACCATTTTTCTTCTATATTTTCTAGTCTTTGGTGGTCTATAGTGACCTTAACAACTGTTGGTTATGGTGATGTCTACCCAATTACTGTTGGCGGTAGAATCTTTACTTTCTTTATGTTGTTAATTGGCTTGGGAGTTGTGGCAATTCCTACAGGTATAATTTCATCTTCTTTAACCAAAGCTGTTGAACCAAATGAAGAAGAAGGGTTAAAATAGTCTTCTAAATTTTAAATATTTAATATCTTTAAAAGAAAAAAGATGAAGAATTTAAAATTTCTATTCATAGCCTTTCTTGTAACGTCTTGTGGAACTGTAGTAAACTACGACTATGAGAAGTCTACTGATTTTAGTAGTTACAAAAACTATAATTACTTTGATGATATGGAAACTGGTTTAAGCGAATTAGACACTAAGCGCTTAAAAAGAGCTATAGATGGTAAGCTTAAAACAATGGGTTTAACACGTTCTGATACGCCAGATTTTTATATCGATATTCAAAGTCAACAAGTGGTAAGCCGAAACAATAGCTCTGTAGGTGTAGGCCTTGGCGGTGGTGGAGGAGGCGGTTTTGGAGGCGTTTCTGTTGGGATACCAGTGGGCCAAAATAAGCAATCTCGAGAAATTGTTATAGATTTTGTTGATGAAAATAAAATAGGATTATTTTGGCAAGCAGTAAGCGAAAGTAACTACAACCCAAATTCTTCTCCAGAAAAGCGTGAAGCCGTATTTGCTAAGCTGGTAGAGAAAGTATTTACTGAATATCCACCTCAAAAAAACTAGCTAATTGCGGATTCTATTTTCTTGAAATTTGATTACTGTTAATATTTCCGTTTAGCATAATCAAATTACCACTCGTCATATTTTCAATTCATTAGGATTATTTCAAATATATATTTACAGAAATAAGTGTAACAATTTTGTAAGAGTAATTACTTATAAAGTATCTCACTAAACTGTAAATCAATTAATTTATTAAAATAATCGTCATGAAAAAAACAAAATCAAATTCAAAATTAATGCTAGGCATTCTTGCTTTAGTATTTTCAATTAGCACTTTTGCTCAAGATATCTCGGGATCTTGGAAAGGAACTTTAAGTGTGCAAGGTCAGGAAATTCCTTTATTGTTTAATGTAAAAAACGATGATGGCGTTTTGTCGTCTACCATGGATAGCCCAAGTCAAGGCGCTACAGGAATCCCAATGGATAAAACAGAGTTTGAAGACAACCAATTAACAATAGCTTTTACGCAAGGTGGAATTAAGTATGTTGGTGTTTTAGCAAATGAAATAATAAACGGTACGTTTTTTCAAGGCGGAATGGAATTACCTTTAGATTTAACTAAAACGGTAAAAACAAAACCAGGTGATGTGTCTTTACCTTCTTCTAAAGATGCCTTAGATAAATTAGCGGCATTTGACAATGGGTCTTATAAATATTCTGCTGAAGATTATTTTCAGGATCCAAGTAAAAGTTCATTTCAATTTTCACCTAAAGGAAACTATTTTTCATTTAGAGAAAAGGATGAAAACGGTAAAAATCATGTTTATGTAAAAGATACTAAAACAGAAAAGGTAACACTTGCAATTAAAGAAGGCGAAGAGCTTATAAGAGGTTATGGTTGGGCTAATGATAATAGACTAGTCTATATAAAAGATAACGGCGGAAATGAAAACTACCAACTTTTTGCAGCTAATTTGGATGGAAGTAACCCGAAAGCATTAACACCTTTTGAAGATGTAAAAGTTAATTTTTCTAACCTATTAGAATATCAACCAGACCATGTTATTATAATGATGAATAAGGACAATAAACAAATATTTGAACCTTATAAATTAAACATTGTAACAGGTAAAATGGAGAAATTATTTGAAAACAAAGATGCTTCATCTCCAATTGCGGGTTATGAATTTGATAAAGATGGTGAACTGAGAGGTTATACTAAACAACAGAACGGCGTTGAGTATGTTTTATATTACAGAACAGGAGATGACCAACCATTTAATGAAATTGTAACCACAAACTGGCAAGACTCTTTCTCAATTGTGGCATTTAATTATAATACGTCATACAAACATGATGCTTATGTATTAACAAATTTAGAAAGTAATACAAGCGAGTTGGTACTTTATGATTTAGAAAAGAAAGAAATTATCGAAAAGATTTATAGTAATAACACATTTGATGTTGGTGGGTTAAGTCGATCTAAAAAAAGAAATTACGAAGTAGATTATTACTATTACACAGGTGAGAAAACTCATGTAGTACCAGTGAGTAGTTATTATAAAAAACTAGATAAAAAGTTTAAAAAGGAATTTGGAGATAAGGTGTATTCTATCGTTGATAAAACAGATGATGAAGATAAGTACTTAATAATCTTACAAACAGATAAGCTTTACGGAACTTATTATACTTACGATGTGAAAAAGGATGAGTTTACTAAAATATTAGATTTAATGCCTCAGTTGCATGAAGAAGATATGGCAGAAATGAGACCTATTAATTTTACAACTAGAGATGGACTAAAAGTTTATGGCTACATCACTATTCCTAATAATATTAAAAAGGGAGAACGTGTTCCGTTAATTGTAAATCCGCATGGTGGACCTTATGGTGTTAGAGATTATTGGGGTTTTAATCCAGAAACACAATTGTTTGCAAGTAGAGGTTACGCTACATTACAAGTTAACTACAGAGGTTCTGGAGGATACGGAAAAGATTTCTTTCTTGCCGGAAATAAGCAAATAGGAAGAAAGATGCTTAATGATTTAGAGGATGCTGTAGCTTATGCTAAAACCTTGGATTTTATTGATAATGAAAAGGTAGCTATTTATGGTGCTAGTTATGGCGGTTTAGCAACTTTAGGAAGTCTTGTTAAAACACCAGACTTATATACTTGTGGTATAGATTACGTAGGTGTGAGTAACTTGTTTACGTTCTTTGAGTCTTTTCCGGAATATTGGAAACCATACATGGCACAATTTAATGAGCAATGGTATAATTCTGAGGACGAAGCTGATCAAAAAATTATGACTGCGGTTTCACCAGCTTTACATGTAGATGAAATTACAAAACCACTATTTGTAATTCAGGGAGCAAATGACCCAAGAGTGAACATAGATGAATCTGATCAAGTTGTAAAAAGCATGAGAGCCAGAAATATTGATGTGCCTTATATGGTTAAATACGATGAAGGACATGGTTTCTCGCACGAAGAAAATAAAGTAGAACTGTACAAAGCAATGCTAGGTTTCTTTGCACAGCATTTAAAGTAAATACGTTAACCAATCAATCATTTTTAGTTAGTAAAAAGCCTTTTAAGAGTTTCTCTTATTAGGCTTTTTTTAGTTTAAATATGAAATGATTTCCACTCGTCATATCCTAATTACCACTCATCATAATTTCGTTTTTTAATCGCTCTTGCAGTTCTATATTTACACTATCAATTAAAAACGAATAGATTTCATCAATCAAAAAACAACAGTATTATGTTCAATTTAGTAAAAACAATCGTCGAGTTTATCATTGTAGTTGTATTTAATTAAATCAATCAATCAATCAAATTAATCATGAAAAATTCAGCAACAAACACCCAAGACATATTTCAGGATCAATTAAAAAACTTTAAAGCATTATTAGCTGGTTCTAAAATGGCAAAACTATCAGCAATACTTTTAGCCGTATTTTCACTTGTAACGGCTTTTAAATTTCGAAGTAATTTAGAACAAGCAATTCCATTGCTAATAGGCGCAATTATTCAAATTGTTTATACTATAAAATACCTACAAGTATCTGATATTAAGCAAAAGTCTTACACGCAAATGTCTTTACAGAGTAGTGTGTCAAAGTTCAAGGAGTATATGTCTAATCGTAAAAAATACGAAATGCCTGTTATGGCTTTATACGCCATTACTCTAATTCCTTTTGCGCTCAGTAATAAATCTGTGAGTTTTGTAATTTCAGTAGGTCTTTTAGGTATAGCTTTAGTTTCATTTTTAGGAATGTTGGCATTTAAGAAAGTAGATAGTAATATTGCATTATTAGAAGCAACACTTAAAAATGAATTACATTAATATTATACGCGATTAATCTAATATCTTGCAATTATATTTATAAAAACAAATAAAGAACGATTGAAATTAATAACGAATTATAAGTATTGGATTCTAAATCTTATTGGTTGGGTAGTGTTTGCATTATTAATGCTTACTATAGATAAGATTTCGTATTCAGGTGATATACCAACCAATTATGTTAATTACCTTATAGTAGAGGGTGTATTGTGTGGCTTGTTAGGTTACGTTTTATCCTTTATAATACTATTTTATATCGAAAATTATTTTGATATAGGGAACTACACTAAAACAGATGTTTATAAATTGATTGGTGTAGTTATTGGGACTCAAGTTCTTTATCATATGTTACTTTGGCCTATTTTAAATATTCCTATTGAGTATTATATGGGAAGAAGTATTAGTTTAACTCTAATTCAGAAGTTAACCAATGTTCCTCATTTTTTAGCCTACTTTGTAGTGTGGTTGTTCGTTGTTTTAACTCTGAAACTGGTACATCATATTAATACTATTAAGGTTAGGCAATTACAGCTTGAAGCGAATTTAAAAGAAGCACAACTTAATACTTTAAAAGGGCAAATAAATCCACATTTTATGTTTAATAGTTTAAATAACATTCGTGGGTTAATGTTAGAGGATGTTGACAAAGCAAGAGGAATGCTGACTAGTTTATCAGAAACGTTAAGGTATTCACTGACAAAGAGTGATGTTAATTCTATTTCATTAGAAGATGAATTAGAAATGGTAGAAAACTATGTTGAGATATCTAAAATTCAGTTTGAAAATCGTTTACAATTTGAAACTAACATTGATTCAGAGACGTTAAACAAGCAAATTCCTCCAATGATTATTCAAATGTTGGTAGAAAATGCACTTAAACATGGTATTTCAAATATAAAGAGTGGAGGAGAAGTGAAACTCTCAACGCTTATTAAGGACAACCAATTACAAATTATAGTTGCCAATTCTGGAACACTACAAAAAAGTGAAAATTCTACACATTTAGGATTACAAAACATAAAAAAGCGACTTGAACTGCTCTATGGAAAAGACGCTACATTTACCTTAAAAGAGATAGAAAACGAAGTAGTTGCTACTATAAAAATGCCTTTAGTATGATAACCTTAAAAGCAGTCATTGTTGAAGATTCTCGTTTAGCTCGCAATGAGTTAAAGGAACTTTTTAAAGCACATAAAGAAATTGAACTTATTGGTGAAGCTGAAAATGTCGATGATGGTTTTGAGCTTATTAATAAAACTAATCCAGACTTGCTTTTTTTAGATATTAATATGCCAGAAAAAGACGGTTTTGAGCTTTTAGAAATGTTAGATGAGGTGCCAATCACTATTTTTACTACAGCTTTTGATGAATATGCCATCAAATCTTTTGAGTATAATGCATTCGATTATTTACTGAAGCCTATAAGTCAGAAGCGTTTTTCTAGTTCTATAGCTAAAGTTATAGAAAATGAGAATTTAGGGACTTCTTTAGGTAAAAAACAAGAAGGACTAAGTTTAGATAAGCAGATTTTTATAAAAGACGGAGAAAATTGTTGGTTGGTGAAAATTAAAGACATTTCACTTTTTGAAATCGTTGGGAATTACACCAGAGTCTTTTTTGATTCAAACAAACCTTTAATTTATAAATCACTCGCTCAAATTGAAGACAAACTTCCTCAAGATGTTTTTTTTAGAGCAAATAGGCAACAGATTATTAATATTAATCATGTTAAAAAGGTAGTGTCATGGTTTAACGGAAAGCTAAAAATAGAAATGAATTCTGGAGAAGAAATTGAAATCTCTAGAAGACAATCCTATATTTTTAAAGATCAGTTGAGTTTTTAACATGTTGAGATATCAAAAAAAAGCTTCCAGAAAATGGAAGCTTTTTTTATTATATTTTAATTTTTAATATCCTTGTTTTCTTTTTTCGTTTTCCAGTTAAAATGACGGTTTGATTATTAATATTTGCATTGCCATTATTTACTTTATAGTAGACTTTAGAATCTTTATCATCTATTAATTTTTCAAAATCAATATGGCCTTCGGCATTAATTGAAAGCATGTAAAGATTAGATTTTTTTGCTTTGGTTTGCCTAAATGCAATTCTGTCTGCACTTAGTTTTTTTATTTTGTCAGAACAGTTAATGAAAAAATATGAAGTTTCTCCTACAGGTATTGATGTAAAAGAACTATTACTAAAACCAGTTTGTGCTTTATTTATATTTCTAGCCCATTTTAAATTACCTTCTTTATCTAATCTTATACTCATAATATCATCAAAATGATAAATGGTATAGGTTGTCATCCCTCCATTTGCACTCATTGAAGTATGTGTTGTCCAATAGAATTCTTCTGCATTAATGATTATATCACCACTTGCCATCATATAAACACCTTTAAAATCAATATTGTGAAGACCTTTTTTCTTTTTTCTATCTTTTTTTCCTTCTTTGTTACCGTATTTGTCAGTCATAAATTCTTCAGAAAAAGGTGTGAATTTTTCATTCTTCATTTGAAGATTTTCTGGGTCTAAATTAAATAAGCTAACACCATTATATCGTCCTTGGTCTTTTTCGCCATAAAAACCTACACATGCCAAACGGTTGTCAGTTTTTATTAACTCTAAAGAAGAGATAAATTTATCAGCATGTTTAAAGCTTATATTTTTTTGACCATCAGCATCTACTTTAAAAAGTTCAAAATGGTAATTGGCCTTCCCTTTTTTCTTAGATCGTCTAGAATTGTTTTCAAAAGATTTACCTAAAAAATAAACTGTTCCATCGATGTCATCAACATCTATACTGTTATAATCAAAGTATTTGTCTTTAATATCTTTTTGAATTAATTGCTCGTAAACTTTTTCGAAATTGGTGTTGAAAACAAAAATTTTATGGGTCTCTTTATCTTTATTATTAAAGTCAAAGTTTATAACGAAGTATTGATTTGTACTAGACATTACTACTTCTCCCATATGGTCTCCATCTAGTTGAGAAAGATTATTGATAAAGAAAGGAAATAGTATAACACCAAAATACTTTTGAAGGTTATCTTCAGAAAAAGATAAAATTTCCTTTTTGCTAAACTTTAAGTCTTTAAGATTTGCAGAAACGGCATTAAAGATAATTTTATCAGCTTTTTTGTCGTGGTTATATTCAATTATATGAAGCTTATTATCTTTAATAAAAGCATTTTTAATGTGGTTGTCATCTACCTCATAATCGGTTTCTTTTATTAACTTTAAGTTAGCGTCAAAGTACTGAATGTAATACCCTTTTAGTTTTGGGATTAAGCCACCAATATAGGACCTTATGGTTACAAGGCCTCCATTATCGTCTTCTAAAGAGAATAGTAAAGTGCTGTGCTTTTTAGAATCTTTAAAAATGGCACTTTTTGTTAAAGAAACACTTTGTGCATAGTTTGTAAAACTAACGAGCAGTAAAATAATGATTGTAATTTTTTTCATGTTTAAGTTAGGGTTAGGCATCAAGATATAAAAATTAATTAAATTATGGTTTAATTCACCTTTATTCTTA
>TARA_R110002049_G_C9177204_1_pt1 | contig 21141 bp, 19 predicted proteins | sample TARA_R110002049 | Tara Oceans TARA_R110002049 (sample SAMEA4396941) | marine metagenome | biome: Polar Biome; feature: [SRF] surface water layer (ENVO:00010504); material: water (ENVO:00002006), including particulate matter (ENVO:01000060) such as... | depth 5 m
ATCTGAAAACCAAAGCCACCGTTTTTAACGGTGGTTCTTTACTTACTGTACAAAATTTTTCAAAGCCTTATTTGAAAAACGTCCGATACCTATCTATATTAAAACATTAATTGGTGGTGTTTTGCTTGGTTGCATTGCGTTTTGGTTTCCGTTGACGAGGTATTTTGGGCACCATGAAATAAATGAATTGTTGGTTGGCAATTTGCCCATAAAATTATTGCTGGCGCTGTTGGTTTTTAAAATCATTGCCATTTCCATTACGGTTACTTCTGGGTGGCGTGGCGGATTTATAATTCCCTTATTTTTTGTGGGAGCCACACTAGGGTTGATCATCCATCATGTTTTTCCATCCATCAATCAAACGTTGGCTATAGTGAGCTGCATGGCGGCCATTAATGCTTGTGTGACCCGAACCCCGATGAGTACTACTATTTTACTGGCTACCTTAACGGGATTCACTTATTTTATCCCTATTTTGTTTGCGAGTTTAACTGGTTATTTTTTCGCCCCAAGAATTCCGTTTATAAGTTCGCAGTTAAAAAAAGAAGAAACTACACAACAGAAAAACGCTCTTTAAAATTTGAAATAAAGTCGTTGATATATCTTTTTTTTTCATCCAGTTTTCGGATTACCAAATAATGGCTTCTTTTCAAACCTTTGCTTCCTATTTGTTTGTAAACTAAATGTTCTGAAAGCTTAAATGATTTCAAAGCCCATTTTGGCATGCACATAATGCCTAAATTTGCATCAATCATTTCCAGGGCTACTTGTGTGAGCGGTACTGCGGAAATTTTAAAAGGCGTGATGCTTTTCGGTTTCAAGAATTGCTCGTAAACTGATACCGTTTCCAAAGGATAAGAGTGGATGATTAAATGTGAATCGGTAAAAGAACTGGCTTCGATATTTTTTTTGCTGGCAAGTGTGTTTTCTTTGTGCATGATTGCAAAAATTTCATCTTCAAAAAACTTAATGCTCAATAAATCGTTATTTGAAGGTTTGGATGTTACAATGGCAATATCCACATCATTTGATAATATTTTTGCAATGGGCTGGTGTGTGGCCTCCAGAATTAAATCAACCGTTATTTCGGGATACAACAAACCCATTTTCTGAATGAAATTCGGAAACCCATGATAAAAAGAATAGCATTCGGTACTCACTTTTATAACCCCAGTAGAGCCCGTTTGAATTTGCTTGATAGTATCCAGCCCCTTTTCAATACGTTCTAAAACATGGGTGCTGATTTGGTATAATTCAGTCCCTTCTTCGGTTAAAGTCCACTTGTTTCGGGTTCTAAAAAAAACCTTAAATCCCAACTGTAATTCTAGTTCTTTTAATTGATGACTTAGAGCAGATTGTGTTAAAAACAATTTTTCAGTAGAGTTGGCAAGACTGCCTTCTTCAGCAATTGTTTTTATCAGTTTAAAATATTTGATTTCCATGGCGCCAAAACTACAATATTACCCCTAAATAATACGTCGTGTTTGATATTTTTTCAATGAGTGTTTAAAATCATTCAATTTTAAAAAGATGTTTTTAATTCTAGTAGTTTTAGTATTGCACAAAAAAAAATAGGAATGATAAAACAAAAGATAAAACGGACCATCCGGCTTTCAAAATATGTTATTTACAAAGAAACCTTGGTAGATTTTAAAGAACACTTTTGGTCGTTTATTGGTGCTTTTGTGGGTATTGGTATCATTGCCTTTGCTCAATCAAGGTTTCTTCCTGAAATAGAAAGCCTTTTTTTAATAGGATCGTTTGGCGCTTCAAGTGTTTTGATTTATGGCGAGATTCAGAGCCCTTTAGCACAACCTAGAAACTTGATTGGAGGCCATTTGGTTTCGGCTTTTATCGGTGTGACCATTTTCAAGTTCTTACCGGATATTGCATGGTTGGCGGCCTCGTTGGCGGTGGCACTTTCCATTGTTTGCATGCAGTGTACCAAAACCATGCACCCTCCAGGTGGAGCAACTGCTTTAATCGCAGTAATTGGCGCAGAAGATATAAGGGCTTTGGGATATTTATATGTCTTGGCTCCCGTTTTGTCGGGCACGCTTATATTGTTTGTAGTTGCACTTATTTTTAATAATGTTACTTCTGATAGATGTTACCCTACAAATAAAAAATACACTAGTTTTATTAAATAATCTATTGGTTTTTGCATATGCATTAAAGTTTCAGGCTTTTGTTCAGCATGCCAAAACCTCGAATATAGATTAATGAATCGTTAATGAAATGTTATTTTTTGCATATTTTCATGATAGTTTATCTATTTTTCCAATAGTATTTTGCTAGTTTCGTGCTTATAAAACACAGAAATATATGCCATTACAGGTTACGAAAGAACAAATAAAAAAAAGCCTTGAACTTGCAAGAGTGCTCCAACAACCCCAACAAAATGCAAAACCCAATCTTTTTTCAAAACGGATTGGCCCCATTATAACGAACCCAGAAGCAAAAACTTTTTTAATACGTATGATGGATACCGTGTTTAGGTCTTCCAATTACAACAGGGTTTCCAAATACATAACCGCACTTTTAAACAGTAGCAAAGCATCCTTAGCAATTTTTAGCACAACTGAAAAAATACTTGTTGGTTTGTACAGGCTTATAGGGAATAAAATACCCAGTATAAGTATACCATTGATGCTCAGTCAAATAAAAAGTGTAACGAAACCTATTTTATTTTTTGTCAACGATTCCAAGTTTAAAAAGCATGTTGAAAAAAGACGGGAAGATGGCGTAGTGCTAAACGTAAATCTTATTGGGGAAGCCTTGATAGGCGAAGAAGAGGCTGCTATTAGAATAGAGAATTATTGTTTGTTGCTCAATCAAAACGAAGTGGATTATATTTCCATTAAAGCGTCCACCATTTCATCACAAATAAAAACCATTGCTTTTGATGAAACCGTAGCGCTTTTGGTTGAAAAGTTAGCCATTATTTATGACGAAATCATAAAAATAGAGAAAGAGATCGGACGCACCAAGTTTGTGAATTTAGATATGGAAGAATATCGTGATTTGGAAATCACGCTTGCTGCTTTCATGAAAACTTTAGATTTGCCAAGATTCAAGAATCTAAAAATGGGGATTGTGTTGCAGGCTTATTTGCCAGATTCATATCAAGGCATATTGAGACTTCAAAAATGGGCTATAGACCGTGTTAAAAATGGTGGAAGCCCCATTAAAGTCAGACTTGTTAAGGGCGCCAATCTTGAAATGGAAAAAACAGAAGCATCCCTAGAAGATTGGCCACTTGTAACTTACCATTCAAAGTTGGATACCGATGCCAATTTTAAAAAAATGTTGCTTCAAATGCTGAACGAAGCATCCGCTTCGGCTTTAAACGTTGGTATTGCATCGCATAATATTTTCGATTTGGCTTTTGGTCTTCAACTGGTAAAAGAACACGGTATTGAGAAATTTGTGGATTTTGAAATGCTCGAAGGCATGGCAAATGGCACAGTTTCAGAACTTTTGAAACAAAATGTGAATTTGCTGCTTTACACACCCATTGTTAAACAAGCAAATTACAACAACGCCATTGCTTATTTGGTGCGCCGTTTGGATGAAGGCACACAAAGCGGTAATTTTTTAAAAGAAGGCTACCAGTTGCAGCTGGATTCAGATAAATGGGATGAATTATCGCAGCAGTTCATCGCTAGTGTTAAGCGAATTGAAACGGTTCAAGAAACACAAAATAGATTGCAAAATAGGGCGACCGAAAAGCCAAAAGCTCAGAAAGTTTTTTCAAATGTGCCCAATACCGATTGGGTGTTACAAGCTAATAGACAATGGATGCTGGACATGCGAAAACGTTGGAAAAACCCATCGGGCATTTTAGGAAAAACAATTCCTATTGTAGCAGATTTGCCTGAAAAAGAAAGGGATTTGATAGAATTGGAAGCATGGAACGGTGTACATCCTTGGAACTATGAATTGGCAGATGTTGAAGATTATCAACAAGTTATTAAATCCGATTCTGAATGGTATGGCTTTTCTATTGAAAAAAGAGCAAAACTGCTAAGGGCAGCTGCTGTTGAAATGGAAAACAACCGTTCCAACCTAATAGGCGTAGCGGTTGCTGAATTGGGGAAAACCATTGCAGAGGTTGATGTGGAGGTTTCCGAAGCCATTGATTTTGCTAATTTTTACGCACAAAGTGCGTTGGATTTGTTTAACGCCAATGGCATCATCAGTAAACCGAGCGGCATCAATTTGGTGCTGTCGCCATGGAATTTCCCTATAGCCATACCCATTGGGGGTGTTTTGGCATCATTGGCTGCTGGTAAACGTGTTATTTTAAAACCTTCCCAAAATGCAGCGGCTTGTAGTTATTTGATTGCAAAAACATTATGGGACGCTGGTATTCCAAAAAGTGCCTTTGCCTTTTTGCCGGCCGATGAAAATACACTTGATAAATTTCTAATAGATGAAACCGTTTTTGATGCGGTTATATTGACCGGTGGCACAGAAACCGCCAAATTTTTATTGGAAAGAACGCCAAAATTAAAACTTTACGCAGAAACTGGTGGTAAAAACGCTACTATCATCACAGCGTTGTCAGATAGGGAACAAGCTATTAAAAACGTGGTGCAATCTGCTTTTGGGAATGCCGGTCAAAAATGCTCGGCCACTTCGCTGTTGATACTTGAAAAGGAGGTTTTTGAAGATACTCATTTCAGGGAACTGTTAAAAGATGCTACCGAAAGCAAAATCCACGGAAATCCATGGCATTTTGATACGGATATTGGGCCTTTGGCAGTCAAAATAAGTGATAAGTTACAGCACGCTTTGGATAATACCCCAGAAAGTCAATGGCTGGTTAAGCCCATATTAAAAGATGGTTTCTTTTTGTCCCCAGGCATCAAATGGGGCGTCCACCCTCAGGATTATGAATATAAAAATGAGCTTTTTGGACCGATTCTTTCTGTGATGAAAGCTAAAAACCTGGAACACGCTATAAAATTGGTCAATAATTTAGAATATGGCCTGACCAGCGGTATTGAGAGCTTGGATACCCATGAAGTTGATTATTGGCTCAACAACATCAAAGCGGGCAATTTGTACGGCAACAGGTCTACAACCGGCGCCATTGTGCAACGCCAGCCTTTTGGAGGCATGAAGGCTTCCTGTTTTGGATTTGGAATGAAAGCCGGCGGTCCCAATTACGTGTTACAGTTTTTGAACAAGAATGAAAAGGATCTATCTTCAAAAGAAATCAAGGAAGTTTATAAAAAAGCCTATGACGCACATTTTTCAAAAGCTATAGATTATGTCAAGTTACGAGGGCAACATAACATTAATGTGTATTTGAAAACGAAAGAAACCCTTGTTTGTATTGATAAAAAAGTATTAAAAGAAGACATTCAAAAAGTTCAAATAGCTGCGGAGGTTTTAAATATCCCTGTATCGTTTTATGCTTTGGAAGCTGTTTCAGGATTGTCAAATTTTCATCAAATTACAGATTGGAGTGAGCTGGAACCTAAAATCAATTACCAAACAGTAATTCGGGCTTTAAATTATGACCGAATAGACCTCGATTTTCTGAAATTATGTTCCAATAAAAATATACATGTACATGGCGAAAAACCAAGTAATTACGGCAGGTTTGAATTGCTTAATTACTTAACAGAACAAAACCGCTCTATAAATTACCATCGTTATGGTAACTTGATGGGAGTAGAGCCTGCTTAAAAACAAACCTTTAAGATGGGGGCTTCGACTAAGCTCAGTCACCATTTGAAAAAATCTAAAAAATAGGGTTATATTTTCTCTTTTAAATATTTCCCTGTTACAGAAGTATTTGTCTTGATAATTTCTTCAGGAGTACCAGAAGCTACTAACTGGCCGCCATTTTCGCCGCCTTCGGGCCCTAAGTCGATAATGTAATCAGCACATTTAATCAATTCCAAATTATGCTCTACTACAATAATTGAATGGCCTTTTTCAATAAGCGCATTAAAAGATTTCAATAATTTTTGAATGTCATGGAAATGTAGACCTGTAGTAGGTTCATCAAAAATAAAAAGGGCTTTATCTTTGTTATTTCCTTTGCCTAAAAAGGTTGCTAATTTAATGCGTTGCGCTTCGCCACCAGAAAGTGTCGATGAGCTTTGGCCTAACGTAACATAGCCCAAACCAACATCTTGCAAGGGCTGTAGTTTGTCTTTTATTTTAGTTTGGTTGTTAGTGTCAAAAAAAGAAATGGCATCATCAATGGTCATATTTAAAATAGCATCAATGTTTTTTTTACCAAAAGTGACTTCAAGCACTTCTTTTTTAAAACGTTTGCCTTTGCAGGTTTCACATTCTAAATGTACATCTGCCATAAACTGCATTTCAATGGTTACTTCGCCTTCGCCTTTGCAAGTTTCACAACGTCCGCCATCTACATTAAATGAAAAGTGTTTGGGTTGGTAATTCCTAATATTGCTCAGTTTTTGTTTTGCAAAAAGTGCCCGAATATCATCATAAGCCTTGATATAGGTTACAGGGTTGGAACGCGACGAACGCCCAATTGGGTTTTGGTCCACAAATTCAATATGTTTAACATTGCTAAAATTGCCATCCAGTTTCGTGAATTGTCCGGGTTTATCTCCAAAATCAGTCAACTTTTTTTGTAAAGCTGGGTATAAAATCTTTTTGACCAGCGTGCTTTTGCCGCTTCCTGAAACGCCAGTAATCATGGTAAGCATGCCAAGCGGAAAATGCACATCGATATTCTTTAAATTATTTTCGCGCGCACCGATTACGTCAATATAGTATTTTGAAGTCCGACGTGTTTTGGGAACTTCAATTTTTAAGGTTTCATTCAAATATTTAGCCGTTAAGGAATCTGATGCCAGAATATCTTTGTATGTGCCGTTTGCAACAACGTGACCGCCAAAAGTACCAGCCTCTGGGCCAATATCAATAATGCTATCAGCTGCTTTCATAATATCCTCATCATGCTCTACCACAATCACTGTATTTCCTAAATCGCGTAAGGCTTTTAAAACCAGAATGAGGCGTTCTGTGTCTTTTGGGTGCAGGCCAATACTGGGTTCGTCTAAAATATACATGGAACCCACCAAACTGCTTCCCAATGAAGTAGCGAGATTGATCCGCTGGCTTTCGCCTCCAGAAAGCGTATTCGATTTTCTGTTTAAGGTTAAATAATCCAAGCCTACGTTTGCCAAAAAGGACAATCTATTGGTGATTTCCTTTAGCAGTCTGTCCGCAATTTTGGTATCATAATCGTTCAATTCCAATTGATTGAAAAATGCGGCTAATTTATTTAAAGGCATTTCAACCAAATCGGTTATGGTTACTCCAGCGATTTTTACATAGTCAGCCTCTATTCGAAGCCGTTTTCCATTGCAGGCTTTGCACTTGGTTTTTCCTCGGTAACGGGAAAGCATCACACGGTTTTGGATTTTATAGGCTTTAGATTCTAGTTCAGCAAAAAAGGAATTTAAACCTTCAAAATACTTGTTTCCTGTCCAAACCAGTTGCTTTTGGGCATCACTCAATTGAAAAAACGGTTTATGCACAGGAAAATCAAATTTATGGGCATTATTGACCAATTGGTCACGGTACCAGCTCATGCTTTCGCCGCGCCAAGGAAAAATTGCGTTTTCATAAACCGAAAGTGCTGTGTTTGGAATCACCAAATCATCATCAATACCGATGATATCTCCGTAACCTTCACATTTTGGGCAAGCGCCATACGGATTGTTAAAACTGAATAAATGGACATTTGGCTCTAAAAAAGTAATACCATCTGCTTCAAATTTATTGCTAAAATGCTGTGTGGTGCTGTCTTTTAAAGTTTCAATAAGGCATTCGCCCTTGCCTTCAAAAAAAGCAATTTGTACGGCATCGGCCAATCGGTTATGAAAATCCTCTTCATCTTTAATGATGATTCTGTCAACTACTAAATAAACTTGTTTTTTAGATGCTTTAAAATCTTCCAATTCATCGATTCTCAGTACTTCGCCATCAATTTTAACTCGAGCATAGCCTTGTTTTTGAAGCGTTTGTAGTTTATCTTCAAGCGTTCGTCCTGTTTCCAAATAAATAGGAGCGAGGAGCAGCAGTTTTTCGCCCGTTGGATAGGTTTTCAAATGGTTGATAACATCGGTAACCGTATCTTTTTTTATTTCAACACCAGTTACTGGCGAATACGTTTTGCCAATTCTAGCGAAGAGTAATTTTAAATAATCATAAATTTCTGTAGTAGTTCCGACTGTTGATCGTGGATTGGTAGAATTTACTTTTTGCTCAATTGCAATGGCGGGCGCAATGCCTTTTATAAAATCCACCTTTGGCTTGTTGAGCCTTCCTAAAAACTGCCGGGCATAACTTGAAAGGCTTTCCACATAACGCCTTTGCCCTTCGGCATATAGCGTATCAAAAGCCAAACTGGACTTTCCTGAGCCCGATAATCCTGTAATGACCACTAATTTATTTCTAGGAATCACAACGTCAATATTTTTTAAGTTGTGCAATTTTGCTCCCTTAATAATGATATTCTGCTTTGGGTTTACTTCTGAAATACTAGTGGTCATGGGCTTTTTAACAAAAATTAATGCAAAGGTACTATAAGTATTTAAACTGTTATAAAATTATCCTTCACAACTTGTTCATTTTAAAAAAATAAAAAAAAAATTGTTATTTGGGAATGATTCTTGTTATATTTGACTCAATTATAATAATTTAAGCCTATAGCCAAACATTACTTTTAAACATTTAACCCCAAGCAAAGAAGGCTACTTCTTATGCATTAAAAGTAATGATTATGCAAAACGAACCTATTTCAGACGCTACTTTAGTATCATCTTATATTCATGGAGATGAAAGTGCCTTAGAAATTCTCATAAACAGGCACAAGCAAAAAATTTACAGTTTTATTTATTCCAAAGTGTATGACAGGGATGTTACCGAAGACGTTTTTCAAGATACTTTTATTAAAGTAATCAAAACGCTTAAACGTGGTGCTTATAATGAAGAGGGTAAATTTCTTCCGTGGGTCATGCGAATATCCCATAATCTGGTGATTGATTATTTTAGAAAAAACAGCAGAATGCCCAAATTTGATAATTCTGGCGAGTTCAGTATTTTTTCTGTATTGGGCGATCCTGCAATGAATGCAGAAAAAAAGTTGATCAAAGAGCAGGTAGATTATGATGTAAGACGCTTGGTAGATGAACTTCCAGAAGACCAAAAAGAAGTATTGTTAATGCGTATTTATGATGATATGAGTTTTAAGGAAATATCAGATAGAACAGGCGTTAGCATCAATACGGCCTTGGGTAGAATGCGCTATGCATTGATAAATTTGAGAAAAATAATCGATAAACATAATATTGTTTTAACAAACTAATTTTCTTTTTAAAATGGGAAATACAATAAAGTAAATCTTGCTGCGTTATTTAATCAATAAACCCTTAAATAACTGATAATGGCAAAAATTTACTCTGAAAATTCTATCAAAAAAGTGAACGAATTAAAACCGAAGGAAGAAACGGTTAATTTTCTTCTGAATTACTCAAAGGCTTTAAGTGTTATTAATTGTAATAAATTGAAGTTTGAAGCACTTCTGAATTAGTTTGAAAAAATCCTAATATCTTGATATATTAGGATTTTTTTGTTTTATGATAATCGCTGATTACGGATTTACGTCCTATGGTTTTTGTAATGATATCCTTTTCCAAATCCCAACCTCTTGCTGGGGAATATTGCCTGCCATACCAAATTATCTGTAAATGCAAATCATTCCAAATTTCTTTGGGAAATAAACGCTTAGCATCTTTTTCTGTTTGAACCACATTTTTGCCGTTGGTTAAGTTCCATCTGTACATAAGTCTGTGGATATGTGTGTCAACAGGAAAAGCCGGCACACCAAAAGCTTGTGACATTACCACGCTGGCGGTTTTATGGCCAACAGCAGGGAGTTCTTCCAAAGCTTCAAAACTTTGTGGCACTTCGCCGTCATGTTTGTCAATTAAAATTTGTGATAATCCGTGTATGCCTTTGCTTTTCATAGGAGACAGGCCTACGGGTTTGATGATATTCCTGATTTCTTCTACGGTAAGTTTTATCATATCATAAGGGTTATCGGCTTTTTCAAATAATAAAGGTGTTATTTGATTAACGCGCACATCGGTACTTTGAGCAGACATTAATACGGCAATGAGCAGTGTGTAAGGATCTTTGTGATCTAATGGAATCGGGATTTCCGGATAAAGTGCGTTTAGCGTATTAATAATGAAGGTTACACTTTCTTGTTTGGTCATGGCGTTGTATTTTTGTTAAAAACCAAAGTTAAGGTTAAGAGCGTAACTTAGCTAATATTTCAGAAAACTATAAAATAAAAATACACACATGAAAACATTAAAGCAAGGCGACAAAGTCCCCGATTTCTCAGCTAAAGATGAGCAAGGACATGACATTTCATTAAGCGATTATAAAGGTAAAAAACTCATCGTGTTTTTTTATCCTAAGGCAAGTACACCGGGTTGTACCGCCGAAGCTTGTGATTTGAGAGACAACTATGAGGTATTAAAATCCAAAGGTTATGAGTTGTTGGGGGTAAGTGCAGATTCAGAAAAAAAGCAAGCTAATTTCAAAAATAAATACAAGTTTCCGTTTCCGCTTTTAGCAGATGAAGATAAAACCGTTATCAACACATTTGGTGTTTGGGGGCCGAAAAAATTTATGGGCCGGGAATATGACGGCATTCACAGGATGACTTTTTTAATTGATGAAAACGGCGTTGTAGAGCGTATTATTGAAAAAGTGAAAACGAAAGAACATGCAAAACAAATTCTGGAATAAAAAGAAAAAGCCTTTCATTTTAAATGAAAGGCTTTTTAATTATTTCTGGACTCTTTTTCTTAAAACCAAAGGTTTTCGGGTGTAACCAAAAAGTCGGTAATCCTTTATCAAATCTGCTGTACCATCTGGTACCATATCTTCCCAACCTGTTTTTCCGCTGGCAATCATTTGTAAGATTTCCCTAGAGAAGACATTCATAATAGATTTGTCGTAATCTTCAATGTCAATCACTTTTCCGTTGTATTTAAAGAATTTATACAATTCTTTCATCCGCGGATATACTTTTAGGTTTTCGCTATTGAGCAATTCACCCGTTTTTGGGTCAAGCATTGGATACAGATACACTTTTAAATCTTTGAAAAACAATTTGCCAAAGGCCTCAAGAATACCGCCACTTAAATGGCGATAATATTTTTCATCAAAAATATCCACTAAGTTGTTTACGCCCATGGCAAGACCCATTCTGGCTTTGGTATAATTGGAAAAATACTCAACGACCTTATAATATTCCTGAAAATTGGAAATCATTACGGTTTGCCCCAAAGAGCATAATAAATCCGCACGATCCATAAAATCCTGTTCATCGATTTTACCTTCGGTTCTTAGATTTGATAAGGTTATTTCAAAAACCACAACGGTCTTGTCTTTATCAACCTTATTTTCACTTATAAACATCTCATAAGACTTGTCATACATTTCCATGTTTACTCTGGTAACCGGCCTAAAACTACCTCGAAGCGCTAAGATATTTTTCTTGTAAAAAATTCTTGCAGGAAGCACATTTTTTCCATCGGGGCCAAATACAACGGCATCTGTCATGCCATTTTTAACCAATTGCAAACTCATCAAACGATTGTCAACATCTTTAAAAACAGGGCCTGAAAAATTGATGGTGTCAATTTCTAACTGATCTTTATCTAAATGATCATATAGATACCGAAGTAGTTTTTTTGGCTCGTTGTATTTATAAAATGCGCCATAAATCAAGTTGGTTCCTAAAACCCCAAGAGTTTCCTGTTGCAAGCGTGCATCAGTTTCCTTAAAACGAAAATGCAAAATAATCTCGTTGTAATCTTGTTTGGAATCCACTTGGTATTTGAGGCCAACCCATCCGTGGCCCTTAAATTGCTTTGCAAAATCAATGGTTGCAACGGTATTGGCGTAAGTAAAAAATATTTTATCTGGATTTTTTTCACGTGTCAGCCTATTTTCCATCAAATCCATTTCATGGATCAGCATTTTTCTTAAACGCGCTTCTGTTACATATCTGCCGTCTTCTTCAGCACCATAAATGGCATCACTAAAATCTTTGTCATAAGCAGACATAGCTTTTGCAATAGTCCCTGAGGCGCCACCGGCCCTAAAAAAATGACGACAAGTTTCCTGTCCAGCACCTATTTCAGCAAACGTTCCGTAAATATTTTCGTTTAAGTTAATACGTAGCGCTTTGGTTTTCAATGATGGAATATCATCAAATTCTTTATCGCCCTTAATGATTATTTCCATAGCATTTTTTGGGTTTTTTCTAATAAATGTAAAGGTATTAAATAACCAAATGAAAGAAAAATTAATCTTATTTTTGTTTCAGAAAAACAAAGCACTTTTGAAAATAACATTTTTAGGTACTGGCACTTCACAAGGCATTCCCGTTATAGGTAGCACGCACCCAGTATGCTTAAGCACAGATAGTAAAGATAAAAGGTTGCGAGTATCCATACTTGTGGAATGGGGAGCGCATACGTATGTTGTAGACTGTGGACCTGATTTTAGACAACAAATGTTAAGGGCAAATTGTGACAGGATTGATGCTATCCTTTTTACCCATGAACATTCAGACCATGTGGCGGGCTTGGATGATGTACGTCCTTTTTATTTCCGTCAAGGTGATTTAGAGATTTATGCGCATGAGCGTGTATTGAAATCACTGGCCAAGCGGTTTGACTATATTTTTACTGAAGAAGATAAATATCCAGGAGTTCCCACACTTTCAACAAATACTATTGAAAACAAGCCTTTTATGCTTCACGATTTAGAGGTAACCCCTGTGAACGGGTGGCATTATAAACTTCAGGTTTTTGGGTTTCGGTTTGGGGATTTTGCGTATTTGACAGATATGAAAACCGTTGATGCTGTTGAGATTGAAAAAATAAAAAACATAAAAGTGTTAGTGGTAAATGCTTTGAGAAAAGAGTCGCACATATCACATTTTACTTTGGATGAAGCTTTGGGTTTTATAAAAAAGGTAAATCCTGAAAAAGCCTATTTAACGCATATTAGTCATAGCATGGGGTTTCATGAAGATGTCCAGGCACAATTGCCTGAAAATGTGTTTTTAGCTTATGATATGTTGCAAATTACCATTTAAAAACTGAAAACAATCAAAATACCAAAAAGATGAAACAACGGATTTTTATGTACCTATTTATTTTTACTGCACTTATTGTGTTATTTCAATACGTGAGTTCCAAGCGCATTATGGAGGTCCAAAATAATAAAATTGAACATTTTGAAAAGAACAATGAGAAATTCATGGATTCTATTGCAGCATTACAAGATGAAATTTATGACCTTTCCCATTTTAATTTAGAAAGGAACGAAGATGCCATGAGTTATTTTGAAAGGGATGGCCATAATGTAGCAGAACTGATCCCGTTTATTAAAGATGAAATCTATAAATTGAACGAAGTAAAAGGTCAGCACCCCTTAGTGCCTTATGCCGCTAGCGAAGGCAGAAAATTAATGGTAAATACGGTTAAGCTTTTAAATCATAAATGGATCATTGCTGATTTTTCGGATGGCGAGTTTTGGGGCGAAATATTTTTGACCTATCAAATCACAGAAGACAAAGAGATCAAATTCAATGTGGTTGAGTCTTTTTTGTATCCGTTGAATTAAGTTTTAATCAGCTTTATAAGCAACGCCTTTTTGTTTTTTAATTTCTCCTACATACGAATATTCAAAGGTGTATGAGGAATCGGTGGTAGTTAATATCTTTAAATGGACATCCTTTTGCTCTGCCATGTTTTTTGGGTTGATGGTTTTAAAAACCACTTCGCAATCATTGATCCATCTAAGTTTTGAAGAATCTTTTTTTGTATCATAAACTTCAACCTGTAAATCTTCAGTTCTAGTAAAATGAGATTTGTAAAGTTTACCATCAATAGTTATTTCGCTGTAAAAAGCCCCTGTTTTATAATCTTTGCAGTTGCGCTCTGTTTGGTAGCAGCTTAAAAGCCCAAAAAGCAATAATGCGCAGAAAATCTTTTTCATAAAATCCATTTTTAGCAAAGCTACTCAAATTGACCTTAATTTTGAAAGTTTTCAAAACTTCCGTCAGAATAAAAAATAACGATGCGTTCAATTTTTTTTCCAGAAACCTCTTTTTTGAAGTTTTGTTGAATTTGGGGTTTATTTTCTTGTGGTGTAAAAACAGCTTCGGCAGCCATTGTTTTTTTTTCCGAAGGAAAATGGCCTTTTCCATTCAGTAACCAATACAATTCCACTTCAGGATAGGCATGGATAACTTTCATAACAAAATCCAAACTAGGCTTGTTTCTGCCCGAAAGGATGTGTGAAATACTAGAGCGTTGCACACCGATTTTTTCAGCAAAGGCAGCAGCAGATTCCCCATAATAATCTATAACTTTTTGAAGTCTTTTTGAAAAATCCTCGCTGTTTACCATTGTAAATAGTATTTTGATATTATATACGTTACAAATGTAACAATTAGATCTGTAAACATGAAATAATTATCAGTTATCTTATTAATATTTGAAATAATGACTTTAAGTAATTACATTTAAAATACTGAAAATTAATTTTATATAATTTAATTATAACAATGCAATGTTTTCTGTTTAAAAAAGTATCATTTAGAACTTAAAACAATTCAAAAGTGTATTACATTGTAAACAAACTAATGCATTTATTTTGTTTACAGATGTAAATTTGTAAATGTTTACATTTGTGCAATAAATTTATTTAATGAAAACATCAGCCATCCGTTCGCTATTTTTAGAGCACAGGGAACCCCAACTTTCACACCGCTATATTACCAATAACCATATACTTCCCTTGTTGGAAAAATTAGATGCTAAATTTAAAATTGAAGTTATCGGCACCTCTGTTTTAAACGATTCTATATACGGCGTGAAATTTGGAAAAGGAGAAAAGCGGATTTTAATGTGGTCGCAAATGCACGGTAATGAATCTACCACCACAAAAGCTATTTTTGATTTGTTTAATACATTCACATCGGAAAATTCAGAAATAAATAAAATCTTAGAAATCTGCACCATTTATGTCATTCCCATTTTAAATCCGGATGGAGCCAAAGCTTACACGCGAATAAATGCCAATGAAGTGGACTTAAATAGGGATGCACAGTTACGCTCACAGCCTGAAAGCAAGGTTTTGCGAGCTGTTTTTGAAGCGTTCAGCCCACATTTTTGCTACAATCTACACGGTCAGCGTACTATTTTTAGCGCTGGAAAAACCAATAAACCAGCAACGGTGTCATTTTTATCGCCCGCGCAAGATGCGGCTTGTACCGTGACTACAAATAGAAAGATTTCCATGGAAATTATTGGGGTTATGAATGCGGCGCTCCAAGAATTGATCCCCAACCAGGTTGGTGTTTATGATGATGCTTTTAATTTGAATTGCGTAGGAGATACGTTTCAAAGTGAAAATGTGCCCACTATCTTGTTTGAGGCAGGGCATTTTCCAGACGATTATGCACGGGATAAAACACGTGAATACATTTACACATCTATGCTTGTTTCTCTGTTTTATATAGTCAATAATGCCATTGATGGAGGTAAGTACGAATCATATTTGACCATTCCTGAGAACGATAAATGTTTTTATGATATTATTATTAGAAATGCAAAAGTTGAAAACCAATTAGTTGACATCGCCATTCTTTATAAAGAAAAATTGGTTGGAAATGACATTGCATTTTGTCCAGTTATTGAAAAGATTGAAACTTTAAAAGGTTTTTATGGGCATCAAGAAATAGATGCGAATGGGGCGGAAGTGCTTGTTGAAAATTCCCAGGCACTACATATTGGTAGCGAAAATGATTTTGTTTTCATCGAAAAGACAAAAAAATCTCTATTATTGAAATAAAGTGTTGGATATATAGCTGTTTATTAGTGATAATGTACTATTTTTGAACTTTATTTAAAGATTTAATAATTATGGGGGAAATTAAATTAGACGAAATCGATCATCAAATTCTTGATATGTTAATTGATAATACAAGAATTCCGTTTACAGATATTGCAAAAAAATTACTCATATCTGCTGGAACTGTGCATGTTAGGGTAAAAAAAATGGAGGAGGCCGGCATTATAAAAGGGTCTTCTTTAACATTGGATTATAAGAAGTTAGGATATTCGTTCATTGCCTATGTGGGTGTGTATTTGAATAATACTTCTCAAACAAAATTTGTTTTGGAACGCATCAGTGAAATCCCGTTTGTTACAGTTGCGCACATTACTACAGGAAAGTTCAATATTTTTTGTAAAATACGAGGTAAGAGTACAGAGCATGCCAAAGAAGTTATTTTCATGTTGGATGACATTGAAGGTGTTTATAGAACAGAGACCATGATTTCTCTTGAAGAGAGCATTAATGATAAAAAACGTTTGATGCATTCTATTTTCAATGATTTGTAATGCTTGCATTTTTTTTAAATTTTATATTAGCCCTTTTTAGAAGGGCTTTTTAATGTTTTTTATCAAGCAATAGTTATTATTTACAAGGTGTAGATGAAAGTAATAATCAAGTTTTTTGCAGATTTTTTTTGATGGATTAAGCTACTTTTTTGATATTTACTAAAACAATTTAAAAAGCAGTAAACCCAAACTATTAATGCTTACATTTTCTCTCTATGATTTTTAATTCTTTAGAGTTTTTTATATTTCTTCCCACAGTATTTCTCTTATACTGGTTTGTATTTAAGAAAAATGTTAAAATACAAAACATTTTTATATTATTTGCCAGTTACTTGTTTTATGGCTGGTGGGATTGGCGGTTTCTTTCTTTGATTTTTTTAAGCACTTTGGTCGATTATTTAATAGGTCTTAAAATTGATGGAACGACTGAGCAAAAATCAAGAAAATCATGGCTTTGGGTAAGTGTTGTCTTCAATGTGGGCTTACTTGGCTTTTTTAAATATTTCAACTTTTTTGTGGATTCGTGGATAGACATGGTTTCATTGGCAGGCTACAACATAAAAAGCACTTGGACACTACGTATTATATTACCAGTTGGCATTTCATTTTACACCTTTCAAACCATGTCATATTCATTTGACATTTATTATAAAAAATTGAAGCCAACCAAAGATTTTTTGTCTTTTGCGGCCTTTGTCAGCTTCTTTCCTCAGTTGGTTGCTGGCCCTATTGAAAGAGCATCCAATTTATTGAGCCAAATATTAAATAAAAGAACATTTAGTTATGAGCAGACAGTATCTGGTTTGAAATTGATTTTGTGGGGTTTGTTCAAAAAGGTAGTTATTGCAGATTCCATTGCACCCATTGTAGACGATATCTTTTTGAATTATTCACACTATCCTGCTTCTACGCTCATTTTAGGAGTTACCTTGTTCAGTTTTCAAGTATATGGCGATTTTAGTGGCTATTCTGATATTGCTATTGGAACGGCCAAACTGTTTGGAATAGAGTTGATGTCCAATTTTAAATTCCCCAATTTTTCAAGAAACGTTGCAGAATATTGGCAACGTTGGCACGTGTCGCTTTCTACGTGGTTTAGGCATTATATATATATACCTTTAGGGGGCTCCAGGGTTTCTAAGTTAAAATCTGTGCGGAATATCGCCATCGTGTTTTTGGTAAGTGGTTTTTGGCATGGCGCTAATTGGACCTTTATTTTTTGGGGAGCCTTCCACGCTTTGGCATTTATTCCAGTATTTTTAATGGGGCGCAATGCTGTGTATAAAGATACGGTTGTTGGTGAAAATACTTTTTTTCCTTCTTTGCTTGAAATAGGGCAAGTGTTGCTCACCTTTGCCATTGTTACATTTTCAAGGATATTCTTTAGATCAGCGTCCATTACCGATGCTTTTAAATTTATTGAAAGAATTGGTGCTGATTTTTCTTTTGAAACCTATAGCCATCCCATGGGCTATAGAATGATGGACTATTATGTTTTATTAATCATTTTTGTATTGTATGAATATACAATCAGGAAAGATGAACGGTCTCCTTTTAATTTCAAATCAAAAATTGTTAGGTTTGTAATCTACACGCTAATTATTTTGAGCTTGATATTGTTCTATGATAGCGGTGTAGACAGATCGTTTATTTATTTCCAGTTTTAAGAAACTAATAATCAGTACTTTTTATGGGAAAAACATTTTTTTGAGTATTTCAACGATTTTTTATTAATATCTTGGTTTTATTGAATTTCTTTGAAAAATTGTAAGTTATTATTACATTAAAATTTAAGATATGGTTATTTTAGGATTAAATTATTACTTTCATGATTCAACAGCATGTATCGTTAAAGATGGGCAGCTTATCACAGCTATAGAAGAAGAAAGACTTAATAGGGATAAACATACACAGGCATTCCCTGAATTGTCAATAAAAAAATGTTTGGAGATAGCCGGACTTAATTATTCAGATATTGATCACATAGCGGTATCAATTAAACCTACAACGCATTGGTTTAAAAAAACAATACATGTAGCCAAGAACATAAAAAGTTTTATGCCATTTCTAGGGCATCACGTTGTAAATGCCTATGCTAAGCAGAGACGTTTTAAGCTTTGGTACAATAATATATGGAATGAAGGTTCCAAGGGACCTAAAATACATTTTATAGAACATCATTTAACGCATGTAGCAGGCACTTTTTATATATCACCTTACAAAGAAGCAGCACTTTTAGGGATAGATGGTTCGGGAGAGTGGGCTACTACATGGTTGGGTTATGGAAATGGTAATGAAGTAAAAAAAATTGGAGAGAGTTTTTTTCCAAATTCATTGGGTTCTTTTTATGAAACCGTAACGCAATTTTGTGGATTTAAACCAAATTACGATGAGGGCAAAACCATGGGGCTTGCACCAATGGGCGACCCTAATGTTTATAAAGAACAAGTTGCAAAAATGATTAGCGTAAACGGTAAAGGCGAACTAAAGGTCGATTTGTCATATTTTAATTATCAGGGGCTTATCAAAAATAAGTATTCAAAGAAATTTGTCGATACATTTGGAAAGCCAAGAGATCCAAAAGGTGATTTTGAAGATAATCACTTGAATACTGCAGCAGCTTTTCAACGCGTTTTAGAAGATAAAGTTTTGGAAATGTGCCAAATACTACACAATAAAACCAAGGCAGATTATTTAGTTATATCCGGAGGAGTTTCATTGAATAGTGTAATGAATGGAAGAATAGTAAGGGAAACACCTTTTAAAGATGTGTATGTGATGCCTGCAGCAGGAGATAATGGCACAGCAATTGGTGCAGCTTACTATTTATATAATGGTATATTGAAAAAACCAAGGAATTTTGTACATGACAATCCTTATTTGGGAACAATATATACTAATGATGAAATTAAGGTAGCCATTAAGGAAGCAAAGGTTAAAGCAGAATATGTTGAAGATGTTTGTGACAAAGCAGCTTCATTACTATCAGAAGGAAAGATAATAGGTTGGTTTCAAGGCGCCATGGAAATTGGGCCAAGAGCTTTAGGCAGTAGAAGTATTCTTGCGAACCCTGCATTTCCAGATATGAAAGATAAGATCAATGCTGAAGTAAAACATAGAGAGGCATATAGACCTTTTGCACCTTCTGCCTTGGTTGAATCTTACAAAGATTATTTTGACCTTGAAGTGGAAGCCCCTTTTATGCTCAAGGTATGTAACGTACATGAAAACAAACGCCACGTTATCCCTGCTGTTACCCATGTAGATGGAAGCGCAAGACTACAAACCGTGAATAACAAATTACATCCTTTATACCATCAATTAATAAAAAAACTTGGAGAAAGAACAGGAGTCCCCGTTGTTTTGAACACCAGTTTTAATATACAAGGAGAACCCGTTGTTGAATCGCCTAAAGATGCACTAAGATGTTTTTATTCAACAGGGCTTGATGCTTTGGTCATGGGCAATTATGTTTTTCAGAAATGATGGAGATAGATTTTATTAAAGTCATTGGTTACGATGACTTTAATAAAAATTTTAATTTAGAAAACAATAAGTTAAAATTTTTATCCCTTAAATACTGTTTAAATTTAAAATAGTTAGAAATCGTTTTCCCTAGTAAAGTAGCTCTGATAGATGAAGCATCATATAAAATATGGTTTTGAAATTGATATTCTTTATTTTCCCATCTGCTTTTGTATTCTGTTTGGCCTTTAGAAAAATCTATAATATTGATTCCATTATCGAAACTCCATTTGAATACTTCCATAATGGTAGTATGGCCAATGTTGTAATCAAGAAAATCAGTGTCAAAAGTTGTGATGGCATAAAAAAGCACGTTTTCAGATAAAAAATTAAAGGTCATCCCAATTGGAATGTTATCATGGTTTACGGTAATAATGACGGCTCTTTTCTCTTTGAGCATAGGGTACATCAACTCTTGGTAATAATTCCATTCACTTACTACTTGATTATTCTCTTTACGACTATTAAAGCGTTTGGTTATTAACTCTTTTAAATGGAGAGATAAAAACCCATATTCATCTTCTGTAGTGTTTTCGTCGTAAAAAGAATAAGAAATATTAAAACCAGATTCAAGTTGCTTTTTCTTTTTATTAAGATTGTATCTTGTTTTCGACTTGAATTTAGACATATAAAAGTCATCATAGCTTTCATATTCATTTACATCAGTCAGCACACCATTATATTGGTCAATACAATTTAATTTAAGCTTAGGGTTGTGGGTGTTGATATCTGTTTTGAAGTACGTTGGGACATCATATATCAAAAACACCTTTTTCTTAAAATCAGTATTTAAGTCTGGTTGGGTCAATCTATATGAAATACCGTTAGTATGGTTTTTACCAGTATTAATATATAAGGGAAAATATTTTTGCTTGATAAAAGTTAAATCACTAATAAATTTAAACCCATGCGATGGTTTACCATTATTGAAATGTTTTAACCAAATTTTTTTGAATGTGGTAGATAAAAAAGGATTGTTGGTCATAATTTAAGTAAAAAACTAATCTTTTAAGGTTATTAATAATTTGGAAAGATTAGACATTGTTATACTTTCAAAATTATATTTTGGTAGTATCTCATTAAGTGTGTAAAGTTTAAATTTTGATTAATT
>TARA_R110002049_G_scaffold159711_3_pt1 | contig 21082 bp, 27 predicted proteins | sample TARA_R110002049 | Tara Oceans TARA_R110002049 (sample SAMEA4396941) | marine metagenome | biome: Polar Biome; feature: [SRF] surface water layer (ENVO:00010504); material: water (ENVO:00002006), including particulate matter (ENVO:01000060) such as... | depth 5 m
CGATGAAACAAAGCGTTCTCCCTACGCAGCTATCCAAACTTCACTAGGATGTCAGTTTGGATGTAACTTTTGCATGATTAATATACTAAACCGCAATGATAACGAAGAAATTGGTGTTGCTGGTAATTATAGCCTTATGAGACACTGGTCTCCGGAGTTTATTATTAAAGAATTTGATAAATTAGCAGAATTAGGCGTTTATACTATAAAAATTACAGATGAACTATTCTTATTCAATAAAAAGTACTACGAACCTTTGTGTTTAGCCCTTAGTAAACGGTCCTATGTTGATAAATTGACAATGTGGGCTTATTCTAGGATTGATACAATAAGAAGACCGGATCTTTTAACTACAGTCAGGGCAGCCGGCATTAAATGGTTAGCACTTGGTATAGAAAGTGGTGAAAAGTCAGTAAGATTAGAGGTTGCAAAGGGTAAATTCGAGGAAGTTGATATACAAAAGGTTGTTAATCAGATACATGATGCAGGAATTAATGTTATGGGTAATTATATCTTTGGTTTACCTGGCGATACACAAGAAAGTATGCAAAAAACGCTACAACTTAGTAAAGATTTATGTACTATGGGGTGGAATGCTTATGCAGCAATGCCATTACCAGGTAGTCAGTTGTATAGAGATGCATTAGATAAAGGATATAGTTTACCAGAAACTTACGAAGATTATTCTTTCTTTGGATATAATACATTACCTTCACCAACTGATAAATGCACAGCGGGAGAGATTTTAAAATTTAGAGATGAAGCATATAATGACTATCATAGCCACGAGCCATTTTTAAATCTCGTAAAAGAAAAATATGGCCAGCAGCAAGTAGATAATATTAAAGAGATGACAAAAGTAAAACTTAAAAGAAAGTTATACAGCAATGACTAAAGAAGACTTAATAAATTTTGAAGAAGATATAGCTGAAGAGTTTAATAACTCTAAGATTAAAGCTCCTGTTCACCTATATTACGGTAATGAAGAGGAAAGTATTAAAATATTTGAAGATATTAATAAAGATGACTGGGTGTTATGTACCTGGAGAAGTCATTACCAATGTTTACTTAAAGGTGTCCCTCCAGAGCAGGTTAAAGCTGAAATTATGGCGGGTCGATCTATATCTTTAAGCTTTCCAGAATATAGAATTTTTTCCTCGGCAATTGTAACCGGGATTTTACCTATTAGTGTTGGGTTAGCTTTAGATATTAAACGAAGTGGTGGTAATAATAAAGTTTATTGCTTTGTAGGAGATATGACAGCGCTAACAGGCTCCTTTGATGAGTGCTTAAGGTATTCAAAAGCTCATAAGTTACCTATTAAATTTATAATTGAAGATAATGGTAAGTCTGTTTGCACTGATACTAAAAAAACCTGGAATACAGAAGATCATCCTTATAATGGGACTAATAATGATTATGTATATCATTATACTTATGAAACTAAATGGCCGCATGCTGGGGCTGGCCAACGCGTACAATTTTAATTATGAAATACTTTGATGAATTAAAACGATCAATGGAGATGCTAGCAGCTCATTCTGGTACTTTGTTTATAGGTCAAGCAGTAGATTATGCTGGTACAGCAATGTCAAATACACTCAAGGATGTAGATGGTAAAAAGAAACTAGAACTGCCAGTATGTGAAGACTTGCAAATGGGTATAACAAATGGCCTCGCTCTTGCAGGTAAAATACCTGTTAGTATATTTCCGAGATGGAACTTCTTATTATTGGGCACAAATCAAATTGTAAACCATTTGGACAAACTTCCAATGATAACAAACTTTAAAACGAAAGCTATTATTAGAACCGGAATCGGATCCGTTAGACCCTTGCACCCTCATCATCAACATACAGGCGATTATACAGAAGCATTTACCAGTATGTGTAAAAATATTGATGTGATCCGTTTAGATGAACCGGAAGATATTTTTCCTGCTTATACAAAAGCACTATGGCGTGAAGATGGTAAATCGACAATTTTAGTAGAGTGGGGAGATTACTACAGCGAAAAATGAATTATAATATACCATTAATGACAGATAATATCACGCGAAATGATATAAACGAATTAGTAGAATTTTTACAGCAAGACCCTATACCGAGATTAACAAATGGACCTAAAGTAGAAGAATTTGAAAAACAATGGTCAGAATGGTTAGGTGTTAAGCATAGCGTTTTCGTAAATTCTGGTTCTAGTGCTAATTTTATTACCATGCAGCTACTACACTATATGCATGGTGAATGTGAAGTAATTGTACCACCCCTAACTTGGGTATCAGATGTAGCGAGTGTGTTAAATACTGGTCACAAGCCAGTATTTGTTGATATAAATTTATCGAACTTAAGCTTTCAACTAGATAAACTTGAACAAGCTATTACACCAACAACTAAGGCTATATTCTTAACACATGTTTTAGGGTTAAACGCAATTACTGATAGGTTACTTAAAATTTGTAAGGATAGAAATATATTGTTAATTGAAGATGTTTGTGAATCACATGGAGCAACATTTAAAGATAAAAAAGCTGGTTCATATGGTGATATAAGTAACTTTAGTTTCTATTTTGCACATCACATGTCAACAATAGAAGGCGGCATGGTATGTACAAATAATGATACATTTTATGATATACTACGGTTTAGCAGGTCACACGGTATGTTGAGAGAGTGTAAAAGTGAAAATTTTAAAAATACGATTAAAAAGGCTCACTCAGATCTTAACCCGGATTTTATTTTCTTAAATCCGGGTAATAATTTTAGAAGTACAGAAATAAATGCCGTGTTAGGGTTATCGCAAATAAAGAATCTAGATAATAATAACGTAAAACGTAAGGCAAATTTTGATTTGTTTATAAAAAATTTAGATAAAAACAAATATATTACTAATCTGAATATAGAAGGTCAATGCAATTACGCGTTTATTGTTATTATGAAAGCCCCGGATATACATCAACGTAATAAGATAGAAGAAGCACTAAAAGATAACAATATTGAATTTAGAAGAGGTTTATCAGGAGGTGGTAATCAATTACGACAGCCATATATCGAAAAATCTGCTCAAAAAATGGGCCGATCATGGCAAGTTGGTATGTCAGACGAAGCACTACACACCAGCTTTGCAAATGTTGAGCACGTGCATAATTATAGTTGGTATATAGGTAACTACCCTTCGTTAGAATATGATAAAATTACTAATCTTATAACACTACTTAATAATGTCTAAAAACAAATATCTTATTGTATATAACATATGTGAAATTGGTAAAAGAAACTGTGAATGGTATATTAAGTGTATTGATAATCTGCTCAAGCTTAATCATAAAAAATTTCATGTTGCGATCAGCGGGTGTAGAGTTACACAGCAGACAAAAGAAGAGCTTTATAATAAATTTAAAGATACAGTAACGTTCTGTTATACAGAAAATTTTCTTTCTGTAAATATAACCTTTAATCTCACCATTTTAAAATGTGTTACGAGATTTAACGAGTTCACTGGTTATGTCTATATTGACTCAGGTGTAAACACAGAAGATAATTTTAACCTATTAAATGAAATAGATGAAAGAGTTCAAACTGAAAAGTTTAGTATGGTTAGTCTACAAACAGACACCGATCATGGTCATCACTGGTTTAAAGAAGATCATGTACATAACCCGTATATAAAGAATGAAGATTTTATAATGCCAGTTGGTAAGTGTTGCAATCTACATGTATCATACTTTTCAAATGATCTATTAAAAGCTTTCGGGAGACTTATACCAGATATCTTTAATGCATATTGCACAGAGTCGGTATTTTCTTTTTTAAATGCTAGCATACAAAAACAATGGGTTATTATTAAAGATATAATTCTTACACATATTAAAGAAAAAGATGGCGCTACGCTCAGTTATGATCATGTTGGTCCACGACAGGTACCGTGGAATAATTTATATGGTTGTGCGGACATGGAAGAAGTAGTAAAAGACCCAACAGCACGTGAAGTCGGTCTCGGGTATGAGGAATTAGGAGGTGTGCTATTGCATAACCCCGATCTATATACATCAGAAGGTCACGTAAAAAATAATACGTTAAAAGATTATATTAAAGAAAAACTCTTTCTTTCAAAAGAACAGTTAGATTATAATCATATTTTACATTCATTTATACCAGCAAAATGATATCAATAATTATACCTACTAAAAATAGAGTTGAAAATCTTAAGAAGGTTTTAAAGACTTTAAATGAAAATACATTACACCCAAAACAAGTTGAAGTTGTGCTTTACGTTGATAGTGATGATATTAGTACTATCGACTTTATAAAATCTGGCGATATTAATACATACTTAGATAAAATTCCTGGAACAGCTTTAGTTAATAAAAAGAAACTAAAGCTTGCTGATACTTATAATTATGCTTTTAAAAAATGTAAGGGAGACATAATTATGTATTCTGCCGATGATGTACATTTTAAAACTAAAAATTGGGATATATTAATTAATGAAGAATTTAACCGGTATCCAGATAAGGTATGCTTAGTGTTTGGCCCAGACGGTATGCAACCCAACGGTACTTTAGCCACTCATGGATTTTTAAGTAGGCGTGCTATAGAACAACTCGGATATGTACACCCGGTAGGGATGGGCTATAATTATTCAGATAATTGGCTAACATACATTTATAGACACTTAGGTAGACTATGTTATACACCGGTGTATTTTGAACACTGCCACTGGGGCGCTGGAAAAGCAGAGTATGATGAAACTTATAAAACCGGATCTGATGGACCTCATGATGATAGTATAGATTTATGGAGCGGTAGCTTAACTCAAAGAAACAAAGACATAGAAAATTTAAAGCAAATACTTTCCCCTGGTCCGTCCGGTAATTCTAGTAAAGAAAACCTTAAAACGATTTATAACTTAATTGCAGATTAAATGAAACCTATTTTATTACTTGGAGATTCATGTACAGATAAATTCGTATATTGTAAATGTGACCGGTTATGCCCGGAAGCACCAATACCTTTATTAGATATAATAAAAACCAAAACAAATAAAGGTATGGCAGGTAATGTATTTAATAATATGTTAGCTTTGAGATGCGATACAAAATTTTATACAAATAAAAATTATAAAAATATAATTAAAACTAGATATGTTGATTATAAAACTAATCACATGTTTATTCGAATAGATACAAAAACCGAATTAAAATCTACATTTAAAGATATTAAATCAGAAATAAATTTAGAGGATTATTCTGCTGTAGTAATTTCTGATTATGATAAAGGTTTTATTACAGAGAAAGAAATAGAATCTATTTCATACAATCACCCGGTTACATTTTTAGATACAAAAAAGATTATTGGCGACTGGGCAAAAAATATTAAATTTATTAAAATTAATAGAAAGGAATATAAAGAATCAGAAGGAGCTCTTACAAATAAAAAGAATGTTATAACGACACTAGGTTCTGGAGGAGCTATATATAGAGATATACAATATGATGTTAAAGATGTAGAGATAAAAGATCTTTCTGGTGCTGGTGATACTTTTTTAGCTGGTTTAGTGTGTAAGTTTTTAAGAACTAATGATATTGAAGAGAGTATAAATTTTGCAAATGAGTGTGCTACTGATGTAGTACAAAGACAAGGCGTAACTGTAATTAGCAAATATTTCGCTTTATGAAATTATATAGATATCCTCAAGCATCACCTCATAATATTGATGATGGTCCATATCGTAATTGTATACCGTTAGGTATAGATGGTCTCGCACAACACTGTACAATTGTTAATGATCCTAATGAAGCAGATTATTTTCATATTGGTCAAATTCGCGAAGATAGTAATATAAAATTATACGAATCTGATGGTAGTGAGTTTGAATTTTTTAAAGGTAATGAACATAAGCATATTGTAGATATGGAAGGTGAAGGAGGTTGGGAGATACCAGAGTGGCTTCGTAAGTGTATATTAACGACTATGGGACCTTTAAAGAGGTTTGATTATTATAAACTTTTTACAAGACCTTGTTTTTCCTCTTTAATGATGGACTGTTTAAAAGATGAACGTGTTTTTGATTTTCCAAAAAAATCCGGTTTTGGTTTTAGAGGGTGTATTAATCACCCTACAAGACAGGTACTGTTTGAAGCACTAAAAGAACCAACGTTAGATGATAACAGAGTTCGCCGCGAAGCTTATATGACTGCCGGTTGGTTCGGTCCAGCTCCATCTCGATCGGAACCTCATTTAATTTTTGAGGAACTTATGTTAAAACACCCTCTTTCTCTTTGCCCCCGTGGAGCTGGTATAGCATCAACACGCGTTTGGGAGACTTGTGCATACGGAAGAGTGCCGGTTATTGTTTCAAATGAAGACTTTTATCAAGTATCTGAAGATGAATACGATACATCATTTATGTTTAAAATAATTGGAGATTTATCACCAAATGATATGGCAAATGAGTTGCTTAAAGTATATAATTATCCTATAGAAGAATTAAAAGAACGAGGAATAGAAGCAAAAAAATACTTTGATAATATAATTAAGGTATATTTTAATGACCCGACATTATTCTTTTTAAACTGGTTACAAAAAAATGTTTGATAAAAAAGAAATATTAACATCCGGTAAAATCTTTAACCCAGCAGCAAAGATATACGCAAATGCTGACAGAGTTTTAGATTACCTAGATAATAAAAACCCTGCACCGGTCTTGGTAGAAATAGATCCTAGTAACACATGTAATCACGGCTGTTATTTTTGCATATCTTCTTACATTCACCTTCCTGAATCCAAGGATCTCGAAACCTACGATAAGACGGTGATGCCGCGAGATGTATTACTAGGAGCATGCAAAGACTTTGTAGATATGGGGGTTAGAGCTATAAACTGGACAGGGGGCGGTGAACCTACAATTAACAAACATTTAAAAGAAGCAATAACTTATATTGGTGAAAACTCGGACATTAAGATGGGGATTTTTACCAACGGCACATTATTAGATAGATGGGAGCTATTTGAAACCATGGTTGATAATATGACCTGGGTAAGGTTTTCGATTGATGCCGGCACTGAAGAAACATATAATAATATTAGACGTGCTAAAGGTAATCATGGGTGGGATAAAATGGTAGAAAATTTAAATACATTAATTAAAGTAAACAAGGATAGAGGTAACAAAATCGGTATCGGCACCGGCTTTGTTATTACACCTGATACTTGTCATGAAATTGTTGATTTTGCTAAATTTTTTGCTGAGCTAGATGTCGATTACTGCCAGTATAAACCAGAAATTGTTAATAGAGAACGTGAAGACGGTGTACAAAGAGATTTGAAATTTTGGCAAAAAAATGTAGAGCCGCAGTTAGAAGAGGCTAAAAAAATATTAGGGACAAAATTTCAAATCAATGGGTATAAATTAAGTGACCTTATAGAGGATAGATCATTATTTGGCCGCAATTATAAAAAGTGCATGGGATCTCAAATACAGCCCTGTGTTGGTGCTGACGGTAATGTATATGTATGTACAAACCACCGTGGATATAAGCAATATAGTTATGGCTCTTTACACGATAAATCCTTTAAAGAAATTTGGGATGATGTGGCTGCAAAAAAAGCAATAATGCATCAAATTGATAATGTAGAATGCTTTAAAAATTGTACTCAACTTTGTAAACCGCATGAAAGTAATAAAGCTGTTTGGGACATTCATCAAGCGTATAGCGATATTTCCGATGAAGAGAAGTCTCAAGTAAAAGATGACCTTTTAAAACTACAAGAAGAAGTTAAAGAAAATATAATTCATAGTGAATTTATATGATACTTCTCAAAAATGGCCGCGGCCAACTAGGTACAATTTTAGCTGATCGAATTAGCAAAAGTATCTACAGATATAGTATTAAGGATATTTTTATATACCATACATGGGATATGGCTAATAAAAACGATGAAGAAATTCAAAAAAATTGTCTTTCTAAATTTAAAATATTTGTAGATGAAAATAAAGATAACAAAATTGTTTTTATTTCAACATATTCTGAACAAAATAATTTATATAATTTATATAAACAAAAAGCCGAAGGCTATTTACTAGCTAATCACGATAGCGGTATTATTATAAAATTACCGGTCCTTTTAGGTAAAGGAATTTGCCAGAAATTAAAAGATAAAAAGGTAGATCCATACGGTGATATTGAATTAATGACACTTGAGGAGGCTGCTGCTTCAATTATTTTTCATGCCGGCACCAAAAATAAAAATAGAAACAGAATCTATAGGTTAAACGGTACAAATATACCTGCTACTCTCGTAAGTGCATTATTGCATTTTTAAGTTTATAATATAATATATATTATGGTAGATTTTTCCAAAGCTCCTCCATCTTCTCTCGATCTTAAATCTTATATTACAGATATACCAGATTTTCCTATTAAAGGGGTAACCTTTAAGGACATACAGCCCCTTTTATCAACACCTGAGGCATTTAAACAAGCTATATGCGAGATGTTTCAACAGTTTGAAACAACAATGGATTACTGGGCTGGTATTGATTCAAGAGGTTTTATTTTTGCCTCTGGCCTATCACATTATTCAAATAAGGGATTAAAGCTTATAAGAAAAGGAGGTAAGCTTCCGCCACCAACTGTAAAGAAGACTTATGATTTAGAATATGGGACAGATGAAATAGAAATACAACCGGGTAAAGGTAATGTAGTAATAGTTGATGATGTCTATGCAACAGGAGGTACCATGGATGCTGCAGAGCAATTATGTGAAGAAGCTGGTTATACTGTTATAGGTAAGATTGTTTTTATTGATCTTGCGTTTTTACACGGGTCTACTAATGTTAAAAGTATTATAAAATATGAAGCCTGAAATTATATCATATCGAGATCATCCTAAAGGATGGGGTAACGAAAAATGGATAGTTAATAAAGAAAAATACTGTCTAAAAATTTTATCTTTTAAAAAAGATAGTTCTTTTTCAATGCACTATCATATTAAAAAAGAAGAAACCTGGTATGTAACAAAAGGTAGCTTAAAACTATCATACCACGATTTAACAAATGCTAATCGCATTTCTGAAATAATTAATACAGGTACTGTCGTTGATATAAAACCAAATATTCCACATAAGCTTGAAGCATTAGAGGATTCAGAAATTATTGAAGTTAGTACTCAACACTTTGAATACGACAGTTATAGAATAGAGCCAGGAGATAGTCAAAAATGAAAAAACTATTAATTGATATCGACAATACAATTTGCGAGACAAAAACGTCTGGTTATTTAAAATCAACCCCTCATAAAAAATTAATTAAACACTTTAATGAGCTCCATGATAAAGGGGTACATATAACATACTATACAGCTAGAGGTGGTAACTCAGGAAAAGACTGGACGTATGTAACTGCTAACCAGCTCGAAGAATGGGGTGTAAAGTACAGCAAACTCATGATGCATAAACCATCTTATGATTTGTGGATCGACGATAGGTGTATAAATGTTTACGACTATATAAAAGAGCACGGTATAGTTGAAAGCTAGCTATTGTATCATATAATAAATTATATGATTATTGAACAAGGTGTATATGATGGTAAGCTTATTCATGAAAGATTTGCATATAAGTTTTTTCGAAAAGATGTAGCGAGTGTAGGTAATATTGTTGCGTTTAGAGCTCCTATGTATGTAGAAGATGCTTTAATTGACCTCGAAGATTCGCTGGAAAATGACTTTATTCATAGTCAAGATGCAATTAATTTTTGCTGGGAGATTCCTGGTCTATGTTCACTAGGAGCTGTATCATTTCAGAGACTGTTTAATACCGGTATTGCTAATATATTATCGGGTTACCTTAGTAAAGGTATTATGGTTGATGGCGATGATCTACTTGTACAAGATGAATTTTTAGGAACCGATAAACAATTAAGAGAATCAGGTAAGGTAAGTGTCTCTATTACATACTCTAAAGAAAATGTAGCGCTAGGTCACACTGGTATTAATATTGTAGCTGGAGATAAAGCACCACCTTTTGCATATTCATCTAACTTAACAGCTAAGCAGATTAAATCATTTAGTAAAACAGTTATTGATTATTTTAATACGGAAGTAAGAGATCAGTTTGTTGCTACTACTAAGATTATTGTATGAAGAAAATATTTACAAATGGCTGTTTTGATATTTTACACCGCGGACATTTAGAATTATTTGAATATGCTAAGAGCTTTGGGTATCTTTATGTTGGTGTAGATTCTGATGAAAAGGTAAGACGTGATAAGGGTAAGGATAGACCATATAATAAATTAGCTGATAGAATTAAAATGCTTCAATCACTGCGCTTTATAGACGAAGTTCGTAGTTTCAATAGTACAGAAGGTTTAGACCATTTAATTAAAGAAATTGAACCCGATATAATGATTATTGGATCAGACTGGCGCGGTAAAACTGTTATTGGTCAGGAACACGCAAAGGAACTTAAATTCTTTGAGCGTATTAACGGGTATTCTACAACTAATATATTAGAATATGATTATTATCGTATAAATAAATAATGAACTTTTTTCAACTACAAAATAAATTATTTTATTCTAAAAAAGATAACGCAGATGTTTTAGATACAGAAGGTGAACAAAATTTTGTTCCTTTTATGTTTAATAGATGGTTATCATTCTATAATAACGATATGTGTGTTTTTACAAATGAAACACTAAACAAATTTAGCACTATTTTTGATGATAAGCAGCAAAGCTATAGACTTTATTATTATCTCATACCACGCTTAAAATGGAAGCGAATAAACTATATTAAGAAAAAGAAAAAAGATGAAGATTCAGACGATAATTTATCTTTTATTGCTAAAAATAAAAACATATCTAAGCGGGAATTATTACAGTACGTTGAATTAAATAAAATACTTGCTAAATAGCTATATGGCACTCGCTAGCATAGATAATTTGGCACCAACTAGAAGTTTAATTGATTTATCCGATCCTGATAAAGGTGATTTTGGAATAGATGATTATGAATTAAGCTTTATTTTTGATGATATTCTTCTTATTGAATATGTAGATGAAACACTACATGGAGAAGTTGAACGTAATGGTATATTAGTTCCGACTAATGCGTTAACTAAAGCTTGGCGAAAGGGTAAAGTAGTTTTAGCAGGTCCGGACGTAAAATACGCAAAAGAAGGTGATATCGTAATTTTTCCTAATAATATGGGTGTTACAATATCCGGAGTAGCTGTAACCGGGAAGGGTAACATTACAAAAGGTATATTTTTAAACGAAGAAAGAATGTTTGGTATTTGTAAACCACAAGATGTTAATACAGAAAGCAGCTCTTGATTCAATTCTTTTGAATAATGTGTGTGAAATAAGATTTCCTCGTAGGATAATAAAAAAGGGTCAAACCGCTACGAGAAGAATGCTTTGTACGAAATCTCTTTCTTTATTAAACTCTGTAAATGGTAGAATTTCACTAAACTACTTTCCACCTAAAGGACCACCTAAAGCATATCTTGGTCCGGACCACCTCGCCGTTGCTTGGGATATATTAATGCAAGATTATAGAAACATTAATATGAATCAATGCGACCTAATACAGGAAATTCCCGCAGATGATGATTTTTGGGTATATTTTAATGAAAATATATACCCTATGTCTGCTGAACAAAAAGCAAATTTTATGAATTCATGAACATAAGCTTAGAAAAAGTTACAAATTTTTTAAAACCGTTTCTGTTACAGAATATTGTAATAAAGACGGATAAAAAAATATTGAAAAGGGGTAAATTAAAAATATTTCAAGTTAAACAGTATTATATAAATTTTACATTAGAATATAAAGATTCTATAAAATCGTATGAAATACCCTATCCTTATAAAACTGATTGGGATAAAGAAATGGCAATTCTTAACTACCATTTAAGTTCTTTTATACCTAAAAAACAAATTAATAGAGTGAAGTTTTTAGATAACTCATCCCAATCTAAACTATATGACAACTTAGTATACATATTGCCTTCTGACGACCTTATGGTATAATTAAGTGTGTTAGGCGGTCTGTTAAAAAGTTTTCCAAGTAATTTTACTCCAAACTCTTCTCAAATAAAGCTATTAAAAAATATTGATCAAGCTTTTGAAGATGGTTATAAGTTTGTAGTATGCAATGCTCCTACAGGGTCAGGAAAAAGCTTTATATCAAAAACTCTTGCTAATGCTTCGGACGAACCATCGCAAGACTTTAAAGATTTAATAACATCATACACCGCGTTTAAGATTGATCAGACCGGGATTTATACTCATGAGGAGGAGTGTAAAGAACAAACTCCTGCAGGGGCTTTTGCCTTGACAATTACCAAAGCTCTACAAGATCAATATAAAAGTTTATTTAAAGGGACAACCATACTTAAAGGTAAGAGTAATTATATCAGTACAATTGATTCAGACATTGACGTTGAGATGGAATCGTTAATTATACCTAAGAATATATTAGAAGATCATAGAAGAAGACATAAGTGTCCATACCACAATGATCGAAGAGATGCTTTAACAAATAGATTTACTGCTTTAAATTATAACATGTTTTTTTCTTTACCTAACCATGTAAAGAGGCGACAATATTTAATTTGTGATGAAGCTGCAGAACTAGAAGGTCAATTAGTAAAAGAATTTTCATGCACTGTTAATTTTGAAATGCTAAGTAGAATGGATATATTAGTTAGACCTTTTTATTCAAAGAACAATTCGAATGTAATAAAATGGATCAATACCCTATTACTAGATCTAAGCGATAGACTAGAAGAGCTTCGTGATACTATTAACAACAGTAATACTAATAATAAAAAATTCTTAGTTGAAACTAGAAAACAAATAGTAGGGTTACGGAACTTACACTCTAAACTTTCTTTAATTATTGAAACGTGGAATGAGAGTGAATATCTTTTTGAAACAAGCAAAGATGGTATTACATTTATGCCGTTAAAGGTTAACAAGCTCTCTAATCACTTATTTAAATACGCAGATAAAGTAATATTAATGTCAGCTACAATTATCGACCCAGCAAACTTTTGCAAAAGTTTGGGTATAGATAAATTTAAATATGTTGAAGCAGAATCATCATTTAATGCAAAAGATTCGCCAATATATTGTAATACAAAAGTTAAACTAAACTATCACAATCTAAAACGCAGTTTACCAAAAGTTGTAGAACAAATAAAACAAATTTGCGAACATCACAAAAATGATAAAGGTATAATTCATACACACAATAATACAATAACATCGTTTTTATCAACCAAATTAAACGGATCAAGATTTTTAATTAGAGAGCCAGGCGTACGTAACGAAGAGTTATTAGAACAGCATTTAAGCAATAACGAACCAACAGTATTAATATCACCTTCTATGTCCCATGGTGTAGATTTAAAGGACGATTTAGCTAGATTTCAAATCATTGTTAAAGCGCCATATCTACCAACAAAAGATAAGAGAATTGAGAGACTTATGAATGATGATTTTAGTTGGTATATTAATAAGATGCTTTGCTCGTTAATTCAATCATGTGGTAGGGGTATTAGATCCAAAAAAGATCATTGTGTTACCTATATTCTTGACGGAGCTATTGTAGAAAGTGTGGTAAATAACAAGCATAAACTACCGAAATATTTCATCGACAGGTTTTTGTAATAAATATATAAGTACATATGAAAAACCGCGCATTTCATTTCGAAATAAAAAATCTCTTAACGCAGTTTGTAGCAGCGTTTGATGATACGGTTATAAGCAGATATAATAAAGATAGGGATAAAAAGAATAATATTGAAGTTAGGTATGTGTTTGCTCCTAAGCAACGAGTAATGTATGACGTTATTAATAAAGCTCAAAACTTAACATTACCCGCTGTTGCAATCAATTTAACTGGTATTTCTCGAGATAATGACCGCGTGTTTAATAAACTAGCACCTACATATATACCAACTCAAAAGAAAGATGATCCAAAGGCATCTGCAAATTTTTTAATGCCAGTGCCAGTAAACCTGGAAGTTAGTATGTCAATATTAGCTAGGTATATGCAAGATATAGATCAAATTGTATCTAATTTTGTTCCATATAATAACCCATATATTATTTTATCTTGGAAAGTACCCGCAGATTACGGCGCCGCTTATGATCAAGAAATAAGAAGTGAAGTCTTATGGGATGGTAGTTTAGTGTATAACACACCAACAGATACTACATATAATGATAAATTTAGAGTTACTGTTGACACAACGTTCACTATTAAGGGTTGGCTGTTTCCTGAGCAAAAAGACACAACCGGAAATATATATAAAATAGATAATAATTTTATAGCTGTAAATCTAGCAAATAGAATTTATTCACCTTTAGATAACAATGAGGTTGTAAGCAATACATCTTATACCCAACAAGGGTATGGTGCATTATCAAGTTATGACAGCGGTGTACCGGCTGCATATTCTGAAACAGTAACTATTTCAGCTATACCAGAGATAACAAACTTATACTATGCAACAACGGGTACATTTACCCATATATATCAAACTACAACTAACATACTTTCAACCCATCCAAATAATTTTATATTATATGGCAAACGGTTTGATTTTGATAATGACTTTTTCTTAAGTGCGACAGACATGGGGGGACCAATACCAGACAATCCTTTCTATTCAAATTACCAACAAATTACTTCTGCTAAATCTACTACAATTAGCGGATACAAACTCGGAACCTCGCTTTACGAGGTTGTAAACGATAATATAACAAATATATTTCTACCAACATCAACACTAAGTGCTGCTGGTAAATTTGTTTTTATTACAGCAAACAAAGCCGGTTGGGGATCATCTTACCCAGCCACTAGCTCTATCCTTAAGATGACATAAATATATACGAGATGCCAGGAGTAGGATCATCAACCAGTTCAGACCAAAATCGCTCATACGTAACTAATGACGGACGAGCTTCTACGTTTGGTAGAAATTTAATACAATACATTCAAAATAGGCTTCCTTATGCAACAGATGCCCGCGGTGAAAATGATGCAATAAATCCAAAATATAAGTTTTTTCAAAAAGCAGGTATGAGAAGAGCAGAAGCACTCGCGAAAGCTTCAGTTTCCTCTTCTAATCCTTTCAATAATATACCTATTGGTGATTTTGCTAAAGATTCTTCTTTTGGTGATGTAATGTACGCCAATATTCAAGATGATAAAGGCGGTAGATTGAGAGATTATAGAATAATGGCTGCTTATTCTGAAGTATCAGATGCTTTAGATGAGATATGTGATGAAACAATTAATCCTGACGATTCAGGGTGGATCACTAAATTACAGTTAAAGGAAGTTGACTTAACTGTCGACGAAAAGGGAGAGTTAGAAAAACAATTTCATAGGTATGTAGAGTATTATGATTTAAAAAACAGAGGCTGGCAATATTTTAGACAGTTAATGGTTGAAGGCGAGGTATTCTTTGAACAAATTATACATGAAGGATTTATAAAAGATGGTGTCTTAGGGGTAATAAACCTACCAGCAGAAATAATTGACCCAGTATATAATAATATACAAAATATGCTCGTTAAGGGGTATATATACAGAAAACCAATTTTTAGCCCAGAGCATCCAGAAAAGGTTGAAAAAATTGAATTTATACCAATGGATCAAAACCAGATTATGTATGTTAATTCTGGGGTATATAATGAAACTAAAAACTTTGTTATTCCGTTTTTAGAAAATGCGCGCCGACCTTATCGTCAACTTTCTTTAATTGAAGACGCTATAGTAATTTACAGGTTGGTACGAGCCCCAGAGAGGTTAGTATTTAACGTTGATGTTGGAAACATGGCTCCGCCTAAAGCTGAAGCGTATCTTAAAAAGCTAATACAGCAGTATTGGTCAAGAAAAACTTTTGATATTGATCAAGATGATATTGTTAAAAAGTTTAATCCGCAGTCTATGCTTGACGCCTTCTGGTTTGCAAGAAGACAAGGTTCTGAAGGCACACAAGTATCACAACTAGCTGGTGGTTCCAATTTAGGGGAGCTTTCAGATCTCATGTACTTTATTAAGAAGCTATATAGAGCGCTGAAAGTACCTTCAATGCGCTTAGATCCGAATGATCAAGCTTCAGCAGACGGTTCTACAATATTACGTGAAGAATTAAAATTTGCTAGGTTTATTATGCGACAACAGCAGCGCTTTGCTGCTGGTATAAAAAAGGGGTATATAACACATCTTACCTTAATGGGGTTACTTGAAAAACTCGAACTTAATGAACAGAATATTGAAGTTGAATTTAATGTTCCAACTAATTTTTATGAATTAAGAGAAAATCAAAGACTTGAATTAAAATCCAATAATTATAATAATTTAGCAGCTAATGAATTTGTATCCGCTACCTACGCGCAGAAAAAATATCTTGGCTGGAAAGACAGAGACATATTAGCAAACCGAGAATTCTTAAGAAAAGATGCCGAACTTCAGTGGGAGTTAGGTCAAATTCAAGCTGCAGGACCTGCTTGGAAAGAGCAGGCTGTTGCAGGTGAATTAGCTGAAGGTGAAGTTGCTGTAGGTGGTGAAGGCGGCGGTGTCGGTGGCGGAGAAGGGGGAATCCCAGAGTTTGGTGGGGGCCCGGCTGATGTAGACGCGCCAGAAGATGTGGACGTGGAAGCTGAAGTGGATGTAGAAGAAGAGCCGGTAGTTTAACGCGCCGGGTTTGAACTATAAAATTGAGTTCTGTAATGTACAATACCAGCTGAACCGGCTTTTGCAGATACCTGGTTTACATTTGTAAGACCCCTAACAGTCGTCTCATGGTTATTATGTATTTTAATTGCATGGTCTGGTCTAACTGTTCCATAATTACCACTAGTATCAACGAAAATTTCTAGAGTTGAGCCTGTTGTATTATAAATTATAATCTCAGAACATGGTTGACCTACTTTAACTGCTACAGCTGGAGCGGTATTTGTATTAGTACCATATGGAGCTGGTGCATTAGGATCTTGACCGGATAATTGTACTATTGATGTTGGAACATGTCTAGAAAAAGAGAAGCACTGATTTTCGTTGTAGTACGTGCTCGTATACTGTTCGTTACTTTTAGGTGGTGATGTCGCCATATATTTATTTAGTCTGAATAAATAATTTTATGGCACTTGCATGCACTATTCAACCTCTTTCAGCTTTTCTCTCTACAAATCTGAATTCAAAAATAGAAACATTTGATAGGCTAGGGGATAGAATAAAGAGATCTCTAGGTTATCCTTTAGTATCATTAGAAATTCACACAGACCAACTTAGGGAAAATATACAAATTGCTGTTGAATATTTTACTAAATTTGCTGGTTATACAAGAGAGTACTTAATTTTTGATTCTCAAATGTATGAAAAAAATAAGGGTATCCGCTTAGATTTTCTTTATACTTTAGCAAATACAGATTTAAACAGTAATGCTAAAAAAGTTGCCGGCACCAATCCGCTGGGCCCGGGACCAGAATTTTTGGGGTCAAAACCGCCTTATACCGCAGCTAATGGGCCTACTTTATTTGTATGTACTTCAGCAATCCTATCATCTTACTTTGCTAATACAATAGCACACGCAGATTCAACTACGTTGTCTGCCTCTCTTTCTTCAATATTTACACCCACATCCGGTGGCACGAACGGGATCGCGGCATTAGAAATATTTGACAAGACATTATATTCATCTATTACCTCTTTAAGTGCTATTGGAGCCGCAGATATAATAGGACACACTCTAACCGGCAGGTTTATTCAAACCAAACAAAATACACTTACCTTGCAAGGTTCAGCATCTGATGCTTTATTTTATCAAAATGTATTTGATTATGATATAATGGATTATAGAAAGGTAGTTGATGTTACTGATTTTGAAGAAGGCTCAACAACAGGTATTAACACACTCTTTACATTAGAGCAAACATTAGCACAGCAAACATACTTTAGTTATGCTATGGGTAATTATGGTTTTGATTTAGTATCTTGGTATACTTTAAAAGAGTGGATGGATACACGAGAAAAAATGCTAGCTACACGCAGAGACATTAAGTTCGATCCGCGTACTCAATATATGCAAATGTATCCACAGCCTGACGGAGATAAATTTTATGGTGTCCTTTCATGCTATTTAGAAAGAGCAATTAGAGATGTAATTATGGAGCAGTGGGTTTATGAATATTCTTTAGCTTTATCGCAAATAGTAATAGGCCGCGTTAGAGGTAAATTTGGAAGTGTAAGCTTACTAGGTGGCGGCGCCTTAAATTATGATATGCTTCAAGAAGGTTTAGCAAGAAAAGTTGAACTTGAAGCCAAATTACTCGAGGGAGCTTCTGCAGGCTTTGGAGATAGCGACCCTACAATGTTCTTTGTAGGTTAATGAGAAAGTGGCGTCAAGGTGTATTTGTTCCGAAAAATATAGATAAATTTATCGGGAGTAAGGCTATTTATAGATCTGGGTTAGAGCTAAAATTCTTTAGATTTTGTGATGATAATCCAAATGTACTAAAGTGGGGTAGTGAAAATGTAGTTATACCTTATAAAAGCCCACTAGATAATAAGATGCACAGGTACTATGTGGATAATTATATAGAATTATTAGAAGGTACAAAAAAAATAAAGTACTTAGTAGAAATAAAACCATTTAAACAGACCAAACCTCCAACAGTTAAATATAAAAAGAAGCGACATTTAATTTATGAGCAGAAATCATATATTGTTAATCAGGCTAAATGGGCCGCTGCTGAAATATATAGTAAGAAAATAGGTGGCGTTTTCATTATTTTAACAGAAAAAGAGCTTATTCGCGACAAATGAATAAATAATTGTATGTCATTAAAACTTAACCTTGTTGTAGAAAGACCTGACATTCACGACGAGTTCGAATACATTGAAGAAGAAGTAGATAGAAACTCACCTTCTAATTTATACATAAAGGGTCCTTATATGATGGCTGAAGGTGTTAATAGAAACAACAGGAAGTACCCTTTGGATGAATTACAAAGAGAGACAGAGCGGTATATTGAAGAAATGGTTAAACCGGGTAGAGCAATGGGCGAGTTAAACCACCCTACATCTGCAGATGTAGACTTAGAAAGAGCATGTCATATGGTTACTGAAATAACTCAAGACGGAAATGTATTTTACGGTAAGTCAAAAGTTTTAACAACTCCCTGTGGTCAAATAGTGAGATCCTTGGTTAATGACGGTGTAAAGGTAGGTATGTCATCTCGTGCTCTTGGAACACTAGAAGAGAGCAGTGATCATAGTACTGTAAAAAACATGAAATTAGTCGCTATAGATTGTGTAGCCGATCCATCATATCCAAAAGCTTTTGTAAATGGTATATTAGAATCTAAGCAATGGGTACTAGTAGGTGATGATAAGTACGAAGAAGTATATGAAAAGTTTGAGAAATCACTAGAAAAACTACCTACAAAAGAGATCGATGCCTTTTTACGTGATAGAATTCTTAGCTTTATTAAGTCTTTATAATAAATAATGGTATGGCCAAACAAAAACAAAAAATTAGTAAGTTTATAGAGCATATTTCTAATAAAAATTATGCTAAGGCACATAAATATTTAAAGAGCGTAATTGAAGATAAGATTAGTAAGAAAATCAGTCGCGCAACCGAAAAACCACTTTTTTAAAATGAAGAAAAAACAACCAAACGCACTACCCGAGGAAGCAGAAGAAGTTTTAACTGAAGAGTCAGTTGAAGCTATTGAAACTGCTATTCAACAAAAGATACACCTATCGGTTGAAGCAGCATTAACAAATCAAGATGAATTGTATGCTGAAAAACTTAAAGAGTTAGTAACCGCGATTGATCTAGATCATACTTCTAAATTAAACAGGGTTGTAGAAGCTGTAGATGTAAACAACGCTAATAAGCTTATACATGTTGTAAAGCGATATGAAAAGGAGCTAAATGGTAGTGCAAATCAGTTTAAAGCTGTTTTAGTAGAGAGTATTTCAGACTATTTAGAAGAGTATATTACAGAGTCAGTACCAACTCAGGCTATTGAAGAAGCTACTAAAAACCGGACAGCTAGAGAGGTACTTAATAACTTAAGAAAAGTTCTTGCTGTTGATTCTTCTTTAATGAGTGAGTCAGTTAAAGAAGCTGTTGTAGATGGTAAGTCACAAATTGATAAACTAACTACAAGTCTTAATACTCTTAAGAAAGAAAATAAAGTTCTTAAAGAGGCATACCTAAAACAAAATGCAGATTTATTACTAGAAACCAAAACAGCAAACTTACCATCAAGTAAAAAACAATATCTTCTTAAGATTTTAAGTGATAAGTCGCCTAAGTTTATTGAAGAAAACTTTAAATATACCGCTACCTTATTCGATAAAAAAGAAAAGGAAAGACTTTCGGTAATTAAAGAGGAAGCATATACAAAACGTAAAGTTAAAACAGATGCTCCTGTGCAAAAGATTTCAGAGCAAAGAAAAGTAAAGATTTCTAACCCTTATTTGGAGGAATTAAAAAGATCCCACAAATAATTTCGCCCCTGAACAATGAGGTGCTTGTCACCTGAGTAACTTGGGACTAGATCCCATGAGGTAAAAATGAAAGAAACGTCAAATATATGAATAAACCACAATCATTTATTGATAGAGATAGAGCAGATACACTTCTTGAGAAGTGGGCTCCTGTTCTTGATTATTCATCCGATAGTGTTAAGACTATTGATGACGACCACACCCGCCTGAATACTGCTATTCTTCTTGAAAACCAAGAGCAATGGTGTATTGAGGAAGCTAATACAGCTGGTAACGGTGGTTCTTTCGGAGGAGGTCCTACTAACTCGGGTATATACAACCCGGGTACAGGTACGATCAATTCCGGAGATAACTACGCCGCCGGCGATGCTCGTCTTCCAAAAGTTCTTATACCAATGATTCGTCGTACGTTCCCCGAGCTTATCACCAACGAGATTGTTGGCGTGCAGCCTATGTCTGGTCCTGTTGGACTAGCATTCGCACTTCGTTATGCTTATCAGAATGAATACCTTGGCTTTGGTGTCGATGGT
>TARA_R110002049_G_scaffold5177_3_pt1 | contig 21071 bp, 18 predicted proteins | sample TARA_R110002049 | Tara Oceans TARA_R110002049 (sample SAMEA4396941) | marine metagenome | biome: Polar Biome; feature: [SRF] surface water layer (ENVO:00010504); material: water (ENVO:00002006), including particulate matter (ENVO:01000060) such as... | depth 5 m
CCTGTTTTATAGTTTTTCCAGTTGATTTTTGATCCATCAGCATTGGGAACAGGTTTCATATATTGACCAAAAGTAGTCCAAAAATCTTGTCTGGTTTTCTTGATTTCATGTTTCGTGTACATAAAACGACTTTATTGAAAATCTCTAGGGTAAACCACCTCTACAACAGAAAAATTAACTACCCCACCAAGGGCAGGATTATGTTTTTTTATTATCACCTGAATTTCATAACTTTCAGGATAGGCTTTTAAAATATCTTTGATCATTAAATACCCTAAATGTTCCAACAACTTCACCGGAACCTGCATATGAGCTTTAGCTATTTGGTAAAGCTTAAAATAATCAACAGTGTATTTGAGGTCATCCGTACGCATGGCTTCCTTGAAATCGGTGTGTACATGCATATCAACCGTAAAGCGATTGCCTAATTTCTTTTCTTCGGAGAACACCCCATGAAAGGCGTGAAATTCAATCCCCTCGAGTGATACTTTTCCCATTATTCAAATTGGTCAAAAAATGAACCCGATTGGTCCTTGTTTTTATTCTTAGGCAAAGTGGTATGCTCCTCACCTGGCTTTTCCATTTCTTCAGTATCTATCTTCTTTTCCGCTTCAGCTTCCGGAGTCGGGATACTTTCAATTTCAGTTTGAACACTTTCTTTCTCCGGTTCCGCTTGATTTTTAGGTTGCTCCCAAATGTATGTATTTCCAGAAGGAACTGGTTTTGATACTTCTTTTTCAGAAGAATTGTTATGTTTTTCCTTCCGTTGAAGTTCTTTGACCAAGCGGGTATGGATTCCAGAATCTATTTCTGTGAATCCCTCCTGCGCTGCTCTAACGTTCTCTAAAGTCTCGGAAGCAGTACGTTTCAAATTCTTCAATAAATAATCTCTTTGGTCTAGTAATTTTTCATAATTCTCTACCAATAGATTGACATCCTCTTTAAGGTCTTCAATAATATTTTTGGATTGTGATTCTGCTTGATCTATCAGGCTTCTTGCATTCCCTTTTGATTCTGCATGAAGCGCATCGGCATTCATCTGCGCCTCTTTTAAAATTAATTCTGCTGTTTTATTCGCTTGTTCAATAATGCTAGCGCCAGTGTCTTCTGCTGTTTTCAATGTTTTGAAAAGCGACTGTTCCACTTCCCTTAATTTGGAAGCTTCTTTTTCAGCATGCTCATACTTTACCTTGAGCGCATTTTTCTCTTCTACAAGCTTTTCCCATTCTTGAGACAAATAGCTTAAGAAGGTAGAAACTTCATCTTTATCATAGCCTCTGAAATTTTTTTCGAAGGTCTTTTGACGGATATCTAATGGTGTAATTTTCATTTCTTCGTCATTTAGCCGATCTATGATCGGAAGTTATTGACCAATATTTATCTCCCAAACAGAAACAGTATGATCATCACTGATGGCTACTACTTGATCTTTAATCCACAAAACTTTATTGATGGAGGTTCCATGACCTACATACCTTGCCTTATCTATTACTTTCAACAATTTGAATGCCTCAGAATCCCAAATTTTCATTGATTTGTCCATACTACAAGTCACAAAATACTTACCATCCTCTCTAAAGGAAAGGTAATTGATTGCATACATATGTGCAGCAATATTCCGTAGCTCTTCAAAATTCGAAGGATCCCAAAACTTAAGTTGAGCATCTCTTCCTCCACTTACAAGTATTTTTCCATCAGGGCTGTAAGACAAGGCAAACACTGATTTTATATGTCCCTGCAATTTCGCTAATGGTTTCCAATTTTCTAAATCAAAAACTTTTACCATATTATCGCTGGCACCTACACTTATCTGACGCTTATCTGGAGAAACTGCCAATACGCGTAAAGACTGGTCACTGATTTTAATATGGCGAACAATAGATCTTTCGTCTATATCCAAAACCACCAACACACCATCACCTGTGGCTACCAACAATAAATTATCAATTACTCTTATATCAAAAATGGAATGGGAAGTGATTTTTAGAGACCAAATCTCCTTTTTACTCTTTAGGTCGACAACATGAACCCCCTCATTATTCTGCCCAATAAATAGCAAATTTCTTTGTTCATCTACTTCCAAAGCATAAACTGAACTGGGCAATTTAGCCAATAAAAGCCCATCTCCAGGACGAGAAAGATCCCATTCCACCACCATCCCATCTCCTGACCCAGTGTATATAAGGTGGGGCAAGCAACCAATGGCAAGTGCAAAAACAGAATGATTATGACCTCTTAATGTGTTAAGTTTACTTACTTGAATATTTGACATATATTGCAAAACCTAATTACCACTCAGTTGCCTTTAAGTTACTATGTTAACAAAAATAGAAAAAATTAGCCCTTTATCTGCTTTTGCCATCAACAATATTAAATCCTCCGAAAACAGTTCCATGGACTTTTTAAGTTTCAGAGAAAAACTATCTCTGGCAAATATCGGCCATCCACAAAAAAGAAAAGAATGGAAGGCTGCAAGATTAGCCATAAAAAACACCTTGGACAACCTGGAATTACCTTACCCTGGCTTTTATAAAGATCAACATGGCAAATCTCACTCTATGGATGGAACAGGACATGTTTCACTTACCCATCACGGTGATTGTGCTGCAGCAATATTTCACAAGGATATGCCTGTAGGAATTGACCTGGAAAGCGTCAGAGAAAAAACAGTGCCACTAGGGCCAAAATACCTTGATCCTTTAGAAATAGACTTTTTAGGCAAAGACCCCTTATTGTATACAATGGCTTGGTCGGTAAAAGAAAGCATCTTTAAATGCCAAGGAAAAAAAGGCATTAGCCTAAGACAGAATATTATTTTAGCCCCTTTCACAGCAAACGATAAAATTATTAATGGTAAAATACACGGCTCTGATTTTTCCGATCATTACTACCAAGTCGTGGTTCATTCAGAAAACGATATGGTTCTAACCTATACTGTTTGGTGATTTTTCTTATATTTATGATTGTCACTAAAACAACTAGAGATGAATAAGCTTTTTGGGTGTTTTCTATTTTGTATTCTTTGGGCTTCGGCCTTATACGGGCAAAAGATTTCCAATTTAGAAATGGTTGATGCTATTTCTGGTCAAGAATATTCCCTTGAGAAAAACAAGACCTCCAATGCCCAGGTTTTTATTTTTTACACACTCAAATGCCCTTATCCAAAACTATACAACACCAGAATAAAGGCTCTGAAAGAAAAATACGCCCAATCCAATATCTCATTTGCCTTGGTAAACCCTCATGCTGGCCAGGAAGATGAAAGCTTGGAAAAACTTAGTTCATTGGCATTTGCTAAAAACAACAAACTGCCATTCCTTATGGACACAGATCAGGCTTTTACCAAAATGACAGGAGTTAAAAAAATCCCTGAAGTAGTTATAATCACCTCAGGGCCTACCGGATACAGCGTGGCTTACAGAGGTGCCATTGACAACAACGCGCAAGCGATGGAAAGTGCAACTGTACATTATCTTGAAACTGCATTGGATGACATAATAAAAAGAGATCGCCCTAGTCCTACCATTACCAGAGCCGTTGGTTGCAATATTAGGTTTTAGCCTTAATTTTGGTTCACTATTTTTAGCATTTGACTGACCTCTCTGGATTTATCCAAATCCCCAATTTTTTCGAAGGAATAGATGAGGTTACGAATCACTCTCCTTATGATTTCAATGTTTCCGCATGGTTCATAGTATTCTGGCTTGGGGTCCAATTTCAAATGGTCTAGGTAATTATTTATATCTTGTTTAGTAAAAATAAGCCCCTTATTAAAGGCGTTGATATAAAATTTAAATTTACCTGATTGATAGGTCAACACGAAGAGGTTAGGCAAATTTACCCCATAAACTGGCAAGCCAAGTTTCTTGGCTACCAATAAATAAACGGAACAAAGGCTAATAGGATTCCCTTTTTTGGTTTCCAAAACCGTTTTGATCATGCTGTTCGAAGGACTATGAAAGTTTTTCGTGTTGGCGGAAAACTTCAAATCATTGAACATCACATTATTGATTAATTTTATTTTATCATAAACGGATAATTCGTTTTTGAAGTTAGTCCAAACATCAAAATAAATTTGCTGCATGAGGGCGTTGAGCTGTTCAAATTCCAGTTCCGGATAGAGGTAGGTATTGATAATCCACAGTCCTTCAAGTAACTCTTTCTCTTCAGAGTTTTTCCAATTGGTAAGCCTTTCCATAAGCAAGTTTAATTGCATGTCATGGACGATCTCTTCGATTTCTTTTTGCAATTCAGGATTAAATGAACCCTCCCACTTACTTTCAAGAAAAGGGATGATTTCATTGCCAAGAGAAATTATTTTACCTCTAACATGTTCTTTTATTTCCTGATCCCCATCATCCAACAAAGACACAAGAGCATTTAATTCTTTATCTGTCATCTGAATATTCATCTCTAATAAACCTCACAATTCTATTAACCAAATTTACAAAATTTCAGCAATATATTACAGGTGACATTCAATTTTGAAGGAATATTAAAGTGCTAACATGAAAAAATCTATATCAAATAGCTTCCAATTCTTCTTTATAAGCCTTTATCGCTCTAAATATCCCTGAAGCCACATAGGTTTGTCCACTTTTGCTATTTAGGTACTTTTCTTCTGAAGGATTTGAGAGAAAACCAGTTTCTATTAAGATGCTAGGCATACTGGTCGTCCACAAAACATAAAAGGGCGCTTGTTTTACACCTCTGGAATGTCTGTTAACTCGTGTTTTCAAATCGGTCTCAACTTTTTCTGCCAAGGAAAGACTATTGGCAAAGTATGCCTTTTGCATCAGGTTAAATACCATGTAGGATTCAGGGGATTTAGGATCAAACCCTTCATAGTTCTCTTGATAATCATCCTCTAATAAAATTACTGCATTCTCTCTTTTCACAATTTCAAAATTGGCATTGAAATTCCTACTCCCCATAACATAGGTCTCTGTACCGTAGGCATTGGGAGAAGAAATGGCATTACAATGAATCGAAACAAATAAATCTGCTCTATTTCTATTGGCAATGTTTGCCCGCTCTTTGAGTTCAATAAAAACATCAGTTTTCCGAGTATAGATGACCTCCACATCAGGTAGTAGCTCAGAAATATACCCCCCAACCTTCAGCGCAATCGCTAGAGCGACATCCTTTTCCTGCGAGGTTTTACCTATCGTCCCAGGATCTTTTCCTCCATGACCGGCATCAATAACTATCCTTCTTAATTTGAATTCTGCCTTTTCCTCAACAGGCGGAATAAATCCCACTGAAACACCTGTAATGAAGAGCAATGAAATTATAAGAATATTTTTCAACTTGGTTCGTTTCATAAACGTTAATAACCTTAACTTTACCGAAAATTTAATGATTTTTATAGCAAACAGAAATTATTGGTGCAGATAATAAAGAACGTTTTTCTTTCCATCTGTATGCTCACCTATTTTGGGCATACTGTCTTGGCTCAAGAATCCGGTAATGAAAGATCTTCTGAACTAGAACTTACACCTCCAGATACCTTAGGGAATCCTGAAGTTAGGCTAGATACCTTATTGCCGGTACTCCCAGACAGCATTCTCCTTATCACCGCGGCGGATTTAGATTCTACCCAAAATCAACCAAAAGGTGATATTCAAACCACAATCAATTATTACGCCGAAGATAGTATCATCACGGACTTTGCACAAAATAAAGTATTTCTATATAAAGGTGCATGGTTTGAGTATGGAAATATCCGTTTGGATGCAGATTATATTGCTATTGATTGGAAAAAAAATGAACTCTATGCCTCCGGATTGAAAGACAGCCTTGGCGTTGCCCAAGGCACCCCTATGTTTAAGGAAGGCAATAGTGTATATGAAATCCGAAAGGAGATGCGCTACAATTTTAAAAGTCAAAAGGCCATCATTTCAGATGTGGTTACCCAACAAGATGAAGGGCTACTTCGAGGCGCAATAGTCAAAAAAGACAGTGAAGGCTCTGTATACTTGAGCAAGGGATTTTATACCACTTGTGACTTGGTGGAACCACATTGGCATATTTCTTCCTCCAAAATTAAATCTGTACGGGGCAAACACATTATTTCAGGACCATTTAATTTGTACTTCAACAATATCCCAACACCATTGGGACTTCCCTTTGGTATTATCCCTGATACTCCTGAAGAAAAAACATCTGGTATTATTTTCCCTTCTTATGGAGAGGAACAACGAAGAGGTTTCTTCCTTAGGGATTTTGGCTATTACTTTGCTTTCAATGATTATGTCCACACCAGGGTGACAGGAGAAGTGTTTTCCAAAGGTGGGTACGGGATGAAAACGGCTTCGGTCTATAACAAAAGATACAGGTTTAAGGGTGGATTAAATATTGATTATCAAAAGTTCCAAAGCCCCGAAACTGCTGAAGTACCTTTGGAATACGATGCTTTTTGGTTTAGGTGGAATCACACGCCAGAAACCCGAGGCAATTCCAGGTTTTCGGCCTCAGCAAATTTTGGTACCAAATCCTACAACGACAACATTCTTAACCAAGGGAATTACCAACAAAATCAACAATCAGATTTTTCCTCTAACATATCTTATAGCAAGACTTTTACAGGGACACCGTTCAGTATGTCCGCTAACTTAAGGCATTCTCAAAATCAGGTAACTGACGAAGTAAATTTGTTATTACCGGATGTGGCCATAAATATGAACAGGCAAAATCCGTTTAGAAACATTAAATTCGAACCCTTAAAAACGCTGAATGTCTCTTGGAATTTCAATGCCCAAAACTCTATAAATAACCGGATTACCACAGAATTGGGCGTTGACCCAAACCTTCAGCAGGAACTTGAAGAACTTGGACTAACCTCTACTCCAGATGTAATTCCATTTAATTTAGCCAACCTCCCCCAACTCTTAAGAGATGCTGACAATGGATTTAGGAATACCGTTCCTATTTCATCAAACTTTAGCCTCTTTAGGTTCTTTACAGGTACTGCCTCTATGAATTTTACTGAACTCTGGTACTTGGACAGAATCAACTACTATTACAACCCACAGGAAGAACGGCTAGATCAAATTTTGGAAAGTGGCTTCAATAGGGTAAATTATTACAATAGTTCTTTTAACCTCTCTACCAATGTGTATGGTTTTTACACCTTCAAAAAAGGATCTAAAATAGAAGCCATCAGGCACCACATGCAACCTACCTTTGGGTTTACAAGTACTCCTGATTTTTCAGATCCTAAGTATGGTTACTACCAAGAAGTGCAAACCAACGCCAGTGGCACCATTCAACGCCTATCTCGGTTTCAAGGTTTTATCTACGGTGGTGCTCCATTGGGAGAATCAAAATCACTTAGCATCAACATCAGAAACACGCTGGAAGCTAAACTTAAGACAGAAAGTGATACTGCAGAAGCTACTACAAAGAAAGTCCCCATTCTCCAATCCCTAAACGTGTCTACCAATTACAACTTTGCCGTAGACTCCTTTAATCTTGCTCCCTTCAATTTTAATACAAGAACCTCATTGTTCGACAAAAGGCTTTCTGTCAACCTAAATGCCACTTTTGATCCTTATGCTACAGGCACCTTTACCAATGGAGAAACTGTAACCACTAGGAGAATCAATGAATTTGCTTGGAAAAAAGGCCAAGGACTTGGTGTTATCAGAAGGGCTTCTCTTAACATCAACGGGAGTGTAAACCCTAGTAAGACAGAACAATCTCCAGGAGAGGTGCGTGATGATCTCACCAATGAGTTTTTAAATCAAGGGGGTCAAATGAATGATTTTGTTGAAAATGAAATCAATAGAATAGCCAATGACCCAAGCCAGTATATAGACTGGTCAATACCTTGGAACATGACCTATAGTTACAATCTGAGCTATAATAAGGCTGCCTCAGGGACTAAAAACGTCACCCAAGCAATAAATATATCCGGTGATCTTAGTCTATCAGACAAATGGAAGATCAATTTCACAAGTGGCTACGATCTATCTACTGCTAAGATTACTCAAACCATGATAGGCATCGCAAGAGACCTGCATTGCTGGCAAATGAATGTTAATTGGGTGCCTTTCGGAAGGTTTACCTCTTACAATATTGATATTCGGGTAAAATCAAGCATCCTTAGGGATCTCAAAGTATCCAGAAGAAGGTCCTTCTTTGATAGTTTCTAATATAAACCGAAGTAGAGGGTCAACTTTAACCCGGATCATGTAATAGAATTCGTGATGGGTGTTGTAATCGAAAGAAAATCAGGCTGTTTGGAGATTTTAGCATAGCACCGCTATGGTGAAATTGAAATCAGCAAGGAAGTGACTGATTTTTAACAGGGCTTATAGGCTAAAGGAGTTATTTCACATTTCGGTTTTAATCACCTATCCTCTTATACAACTGCCTCTCTGGCAATTGGCATACTCATACACCTTGGCCCACCCAACCCTCTGGAAAGTTCTGAGGAAGGCATTTCCAACACTTCCACACCATAATCTTTTAAAGCTTTATTTGTGTGTTTATTCCTATTATATGAGATAACCTGACCAGGGCCAGTTGTAAACACATTGGCTCCATCGAACCATTGTTCTCTAAGCGCATATTCCTGGCTTACCTTATCTGTACCTATTATTTCCAGATAAGGAATTTCCATTCTGAGTACTTCTCTTAAGTTTTTTTTCAAAACCTTTCTTTTGATATTAACCTGTTCGCTATTTTCTTCTTTCCTGGTATAGACCGATATGTGTTGAACAGCCTGAAGCGCATCAGGGTAAGTAAGCACTCTATTTTTATCTAATATGGTAAAAACAGTATCCAGGTGCATGAAATTTCTTTTCTTGGGCAAATGAATTTCATAGACCCTTTCTATAAGACCATCTGCAATAAGATTTTTAGCAACATGATAGACCGCTTTTTCATCGGTACGCTCAGAACACCCAATTGCAACTGCTTTGTTGGATAAAATAATCACATCTCCTCCTTCGATCGACGGTGTATTATTGTGTGTTGTTCTGGGATATATCTGATGGATTTTATCTTTAAACAAAGGGTGATTTTCAAAAATCTGCCTTACCATATTAGACTCCCTTTGACGTTGATCCAACCGCATACTTGAAAAAATCATGCCTCCTGGTAATATGGCGGCGGTATCCCGTTGAAAATACAAATTTGGACATGGGGGAATTAAAAATGCCAAGTCCAAAAGGTCAGACAATGCTGCAGCACTCATTCTGCCTCTAACTTCGTGCACCTTGATACCAGCTATAAGGGCTTGTACACATTGCTCTTGAGTTAGTACTCCTAGAAGTTCATCGCTCAAATGCCCCAATCGAGAAACTGCCAACGCTTCCCGAATCAAGTTACTTCTCACCTCATTGTCCTCAAGAATATCCTCCAATAGTTGATCAAAATAATAAACCTCGGCACCACATTTTTCCCGTATAAGCTGTGTGAAAACATCATGTTCTCTTTGCATTTCCTCTAAGTAAGGAACATCTTCAAAGAGCAGTAAGTGTTTATTGTATGGTGTTAACCTATCTATTTCTCTTCCAGGCCTATGAACCAATACTTGTTTTAATGTCGCGAATTCAGTATCTAAAGTCAAATGCATATATACCAATTTACAACAAAACCACAATTAATCAACTATTATTACCATTCTTTCAATTTATTCCTTAAAATCCAAGATATTCCTAATTTTATTGGCTTCTCTCATATCGACCTTTAACCCTTCAGAATCATCATTTGCAATTCTATTTCTAAAGGCTGTCAAATGGTCAATATAACTGTCCAAGGCTTCCAATACATTGGTTTTATTTTCCAAAAAAATTGGTCCCCACATTTCAGGAGAACTTTTAGCCAATCTCACAGTAGAGGCAAACCCGCTGCCAGCCATATCTAAAATATTTCTCTCATCTGCAGTTTTATCAATAACCGTCTTTCCCAATACAAAGGAGGTCGCATGGGACAGGTGAGAAACAAATGCCAAATGAAGGTCATGGTCTCTTGGATCCATGAAGCGTAAACGTAAGTTTAAAGCATCAAAAATATCATAAGCCATCTTCTTAAGGTGAACATCTGTCTTTTCCATTTCACAAATGATCATGACCTTCCCGTCGAAAAGATCCACTTGTGCTGCTTTGGGGCCTGAGTTTTCTGTTCCAGCAATCGGATGAACTGCTAAGTATTGTGCCCTTTTGGGATGCTGACTTACCTGTTGGCAAAGTTGGTCTTTTGTGGAACCAAAGTCCATTACCAAAGTTTTCTCTCCTACCTTCGAAAGTGTCTTATCTAAAATTTCAAACAAGGTATCCACAGGTGTTGCCAAAATCACAATATCTGTATCCTTATCTGGCTCAGGTAGAGCTTTGGATATTAGTTGCATTTCCACAGCTACACCTAAACTTTCACTGTTCGAATCGAAACCAGTGATTTCTAATTCAGGAAAAATTTTCTTGGCTGCCAGTGCGAAAGATCCACCCAGCAGGCCTAAACCTATGATATGTATTTTTTTCATGGCATTTTATAGTTTTTTAACCTTGTAATGGCTTCCTCCATTTTATCCTCTCCTACACATAATGAAAACCGAACATAGGATGCTCCATTGCTACCAAAAATAAGCCCCGGTGTAATGAAAATATCGAAATCATAAAGCAGTTGGTCCACTAGATCGGTAGCCGTTCTACCCTCGGAGACTTTACCCCATACAAATAAACCAACAGCATCATTCTGGACTTTAAGCTGCAATAACTTGGCCATTTCCAATACAAGGTCTTTCCTTCTAGAATAAACTTTATTCATAGACTGGGTCCAGGTATTGCCTAAGTTCAAAGCAGCAACAGCCCCTTCTTGAATCCCTAAAAACATACCGGAGTCCATATTACTCTTAACCCTCAGTACAGCAGCTAGGTAATCACTTCTACCAGCCAACATGCCTACTCTCCATCCTGGAATATTGTATGTTTTGCTAAGAGAATTTAATTCCAAGGCATGATCTTTTGCGCCAGGTATTTCCAACAAACTTTTAGGTTCTTCATTCAGAATAAAGCTATAAGGATTGTCGTGAACCAACAGAATATTGTTCTCTTTCGCAAAATTCACAAGCTTAATAAATAAGGCTTCACTCCCTATTGCACCCGTAGGCATATGAGGGTAATTCACCCACATTAATTTTACTTTCGTAAGGTCTGCTTGACTCAATGCCTCCCAGTCTGGTTCCCAATTATCCTCTTCATTAAGTGAATAATAAATGGGCTTGGCATTTAGCAGTTTGGTGACTGAGGTGTAAGTAGGATATCCTGGATTGGGCACCAAAACCTCATCACCTTCATTTAAAAAAGCCATTGAAATGTGCATGATTCCTTCTTTAGACCCCATCAAAGGCAAAACTTCAGAAGAAGGATCAAGGGTTACACTATAATTCCTTGCATAAAACGCGGCGATGGCATTTCTCAATTCATTGGTCCCTTGATAAGATTGGTACCCATGTGCAGAGGGAGAGGATGCTGTCCGCTTTAATGCTTCAATAACACTATCATCTGGCGGAAGGTCAGGACTACCTATCCCCATATTGATAATCGGCCTCCCACTTTCTCTAAGTTGTTGGACCTCTTTTAGTTTTTTAGAGAAATAGTATTCTTTAACTTCTCCTAACCTATCGGAAAAACCTTTCATTATTTTCTGCTTTGATATGTTCCAAAAATCTTAACCGAACCGTATTCAGAGGCGATTAAATCCATCGCATGATTAAATTTCTCAACATCAGAAATAAGTGTATCGATAAAAAATGAATACTCCCAAGGCTTACTCATCACAGGGATAGACTGAATTTTAGTCAAATCAAGGTCATTATCACTCAAAACAGTTAGCAATTTAGCTAAACCTCCTTTTTGATTTTTAATTGTAATCTTCAAACTGGCTTTGGTTGGTGCCGCATCACTTACCGGCTTGTCTTTTTGCAGAATTATAAATCTGGTAAAGTTATTTTTAACCGTTTGAATATTTTCAGCTAACAGTTCCAACCCATAAAATTCCGCGGCTTTTGGACTTGCCACTGCGGCTAAACCTTTGATCTTTTGCTCTGAAATAATCTTGGCAACATAGGCCGTATCAACATCATCTATTGGGTTTATAGATGGATGCTCAGCAAAAAACTTTTTGCATTGCAATAATGCCATGGGATGCGACCTGGCTTCAGTAATTGCTGACAATTCCTGTCCAGGCAAAGCCATTAGATTGTGTGAGATGGGTAAATAATACTCATCTGAGACGAAAAGTTCGTGTCTGTCTATTATATCATAATTAGGCAAGATAGCACCTGCGATAGAATTCTCTATGGCCATAACAGCCACATCCACTACTTGGTTTTCAACATTTTTGGCAACTTCTTCAAAAGTGTTGTATCCAAATACTTCAATATTCTCTCCAAAGTATTGTTGGGCTACTTGGTGATGAAAAGAACCTAGAACACCCTGTATTGCAACTTTTAATTTCTTTTCCAAAATCAAATCTATTAAGTGGATTATTTTGAATATTCAACGCACTATATTGAATCTAACTACCAAAACTACTCAGACTCAGCTAGTCTGGAAGAAAAACCTATTCATTATTATATTCTGGTACAATCTCCAGCAATGAACAATGTTTCCAAAAACTTGGATACGACTTGTTTACCACTTCAGGATCGTCTATTACCAGTTTGGTTCTGGTTATCAAAGGCATAAATGCCATTGCCATTCTATGGTCATCATAAGTGGCAATTCTTACTGTTTCGGGAATAATTGTTGCAGGCACAAGGGTAAATACGCCTGGTTTTCGTTCTTCAAGTAAAGCACCAATTTTAGCCAATTCTTTTTGTAAGGCATCGATCCTGTCTGTTTCCTTTATCCGCAAACTTTCCAGTCCAGTAAAATCAGATGTTTGTCCTGTTAATGCACAGGTGACGGCCACTGTTTGCGCCAAATCAGGGCAATGTGTAAAGTCGAAAGATGACAAACCGGTAATTTCTTTTTTTCTCAGGATTACTCCATCGCTTTGAAATTCACTTTCGACGCCAAGTTTATCCATTATGTCGACGATTTTGGCATCTCCTTGTAAACTCTCTGCTTTGAGGCCTTTAAGGTACAATTCGCCAGCATCAGCACAGGCCAATAAACTAAACCAATAACTTGCGCCGGACCAGTCACTCTCTACTGAAAAAGTGGTGGCTTGGTATTTTCCTGGTGCTATCCTAATCTGACTTCCTTCAAAAACATAATCAACACCGAAGGCCTTCATTAATTCAAGCGTCATGGTGATATAGGTTCTTGAACCAATTTTACCGGTGAGGTCAAGCACCAATCCATTTGGTAATAATGGGGCATTCATCAATAAGGCAGAAATATACTGACTACTAACGTCCCCTCTAATTTCAATTTGATTGGTTTTTTGACCTGAAAATCCTTCAATAGACAAAGGGGGGTATCCCTCTTTTTTAAGATAAGTAATGCTTGCTCCAAGTTCCTTTAAAGCATCTACCAAAATACCAATAGGTCTTTCACACATCCGAGCAGTACCCGTCATGGTTTTTTTCCTATTGTTCAGTGCTGCATAGGCTGTCAAAAACCGCATGGTCGTACCTGCATCCAACACATCATAAGTAGCCGGATCTTCCTTGAGTAACCGAATCATGGTTTGTGTATCTCTAGCCTCAGCCAGATTAGAAAGTTTATTCTTCCCCTCGGTAAGGGCATCGATGATCAAAACCCTATTGCTTTCACTTTTGGATGAAGGTAGTGGAATTTGAACTTGACCAAACGAACTTTTTTTTGGCAGTACTATTGTATTCATGGAATTTTTTAAACTTTAAATTTCAAGGCTTATAACAACAAAGGGGTTTTATATGGCTTTTAACCTTCCAGTTGATTGTAGTAATCCATAGCTTCCGCAATGGCTTCTTTACCAATAACTATATTGAAATCACAATCTCCAATTCTCCTTAATAAGGAAAAATTAAGCACGTTCCCTTCGTTTTTCTTGTCCTGAAAACACAGGTCAATGATTGTATCGAAATCCTTTTTATCAATGTGGACCTTCCCAAATACTGCCAATAATTTTTGTTGAATGATTTCAAGCTGCTCTTTTGGCAATCTTAAAAATTTATGCGAAAGATAAGCTTCAGCTATCATGCCTACGGCTATGGCCTCTCCATGAAGAAGATGAGATGGTGTATCCAGATAATGTGATTCGACAGCATGACCTATAGTATGTCCAAAATTCAGGATTTTCCTAAGGCCATCTTCCTTTGGGTCTTTGTCTACCACTTCCCTTTTTATCCCAACAGATACAGAGATAATGTCTTTCCAGGCTTGGGTTTGCCAATTCTCTGTTTTAAGGCTGTTAAAGTAATTTTCATTCCTTATCAAGCCATGTTTGATCACCTCGGCATAGCCAGAACGCAATTCAGGTTCAGGCAAGGTTCCTAGGAATTCATCACTAATCAGAACTCCTTCTGGTTGGTTAAATACTCCAATATGATTTTTGAATCCCTTAAAGTCAATCCCTAGCTTTCCACCTACACTTGCGTCCACCTGAGAAAGCAAGGTTGTTGGCAAATTTATAAAGCGAATACCTCGCTTATAAGTACTTGCACAAAAACCTCCCATATCCCCTGTAACCCCTCCACCAATATTTAGGATAAGTGTTTTACGGTCAAAACCATTCTCAGTCATCCATTCCCAGATGTTCACACAGGTATCAAGTGTTTTATGCACCTCACCTGCTTCAAAAGTAAAACTGGTATGTTCTGGAAGATGATTAGAGATTAAAGGGTAACAGTGTTTGATGGTATGACTATCCATGATGACCCCAAGTTTGGAGTATTTCTTTGAATCGAGAAACCGAACCAAATCCTGTGCTATTCGGGATGAAAATATTATTGTTTCCAAAATCTGTTTTTTTGTAAAGGTAAAAATTAAACCCGTTTTTATCTCTTAAAAGGAATGGATAGTAAAAGGATATTTCTACTTATAATTTCCACTCTTTGGAGATCAGGTTCTTGTATCCAATTCAGGAAAAACAATCCTGTTTTGGGCAGACTATACCTTAAACCTTTTTCTAATATTAGGCTAAGAATACAATCAAAATAAACCAATCAACATTTATTTAAGATAAAAACGGGCTTAACAATCAAACTGATTTCTTTGCAGAAACGTTATCTCTCAATTTCTTTTCCTGACGCTTTACTGACTCTTCATGAATGCAATAAAGTAATTCCTTCATGAATTTTTCACTAAGGTTTTTCTCCATTCCACTAATGGTTCTAGATTCCATCACTTGCTTCCAACGGTCTGCCTGAAAAACAGTAAGATTATTGTCTCTTTTGTGCTCACCAATTTGATCTATAATAGAAAATCTTTCTGCCAAAAGGTCTAACAATTGATCGTCCAAATGATCTACAGCATTTCTAAGATCCTGCAATTTTTCTGAAGGATGTTCAACTTGGATAGGGTGTTTGAAATCAATTTGATCCAATATTCCTCTCAATTGCTGAGGAGTTACTTGCTGTTTCGCATCACTCCATGCATTGTCAGGATCGTGGTGTGTTTCTATCATCAATCCGTCAAGCCCGAAATTAATCGCACGCTGAGCAGTTTCAAGAATACCTTTTCTATTACCTACAATATGACTAGGATCGTTGATTACCTGCATTCCTTTCCACAACCTTTTCAAATGAATTGGCATTGACCAATTGGGTTTGTTACGGAATTTCTTGTCATAAGCATCACTGAATCCCCTATGGATGGCAGCAAGTTTGTTTACGCCTACAGCTTGAAGTCTTTCTAAAGCACCTCTCCAAAGTTCCAAATCAGGATTCATTGGGTTTTTAACCATAACAGGGATATCAACCCCCTTAAGTGCGTCAGCAATTTCCTGGACAGCAAATGGATTCACGGTAGTTCTAGCACCAATCCATAGAATATCAACACCATGTTTTAAGGCAGACTCTACGTGAGATGCATTTCCTACTTCTGTGGTAATAGGAATATGAAGCTTCTCTCTTACGATTTCCATCCACTTCAAGCCATCTTCTCCAATACCCTCAAAGCTTCCTGGTCTAGTTCTCGGTTTCCAGATTCCTGCCCTGAATACATCAGGTATAACATTGGCGGTGATCATATCCTGGCAAACCTTTTCGATTTGCTCAGGGGTTTCTGCGCTACATGGTCCTGCTATAATCAGGTGCTCATTTTTTAGACCTAAACCCCAGTCTTTTGTTTGTAAGTGATTTTCCATCTCTTTATTCTCGGTTAAATATTAAAATAAAAAAGCCCGATTCTTTCGAATCGGGCTTCTATGTTTTTTATCTTTTGTTATTTTTTATCAAGACAATACGCAGCTCCGATTCGACTTAAGGGACGAAAGTAAAAGTAAAAGAAGCTAAAATAGGTAGCTGCGTGATTTTTCATGCGTCAAATGTAACCTATCCCCCTTTAAAAATCAAATAGTTATTGATATTTTTAACCTTTAGTACAGAATTAAATATTCTGCTAGTCTTCTACCTATTCCGAAATACTGAATTATTAAACCCGAAATAGGCTTTAGCTTTAAGAATTTATGCTCAAAAAGAGGTAAATAGAGACTTTAAATAACGAAAATGGAATTATCCACCCAACGAAAACCTCTTATTTCTTTCCCGATATCATTTTCCTAAACGCAGCAAGAGGCTCAGCTACAGAAGTAAGGTAAACTGGGTTTTGGGTACCTCCCTGCTTATCAAAACACTCATATGGCGCACCAAAATCAGCTCCTTTGCGGAAATCATTTTCTTTTAGCTCCTCGATGTACTCATTGGCCAATTGCTTGGCAAGCTCCGGACTGCTATAATGAAGAGCAAAAGCTACCCAAGCAGTAGGGGTTCCCCAATAGGCGCCGTTCTGATAGGTGTTTTTGGCTGCCAAAGATTTTTCCCAAACCTTATTCTCATCAAAATCATGGTCTGTGGGCACATGCCTGATATTCCCTCGATAAGAAATGGTACCCTTTTTATAAGCATTCGACAATACCTTGCTGGCAGAACTTAAATCCTCTCCCTCCAAGACTCCCAAATAAATGGCAAGGGAAGTACCCCACACATCGGGTTGAGCACTTATTATAGTAGATGCTTTTAAAAAGCCGCTTTCATCTTTGAAAACAGAAGGTATGTTCTTCTTAATGGTAATGGCTATTTCCTTGTATTTTTCTGACTGCTCCGAGCGATCCAGTAATTCAAAAAGTTCAGAAAGCTGCATAGCAGACCTAAACTTTAATAAAGAGGGATAAAGTAATTCGCCTGTAAGTTCAATCGCATCTCTAAAACCAAAATCTACTCCTCTAAATCGATCTGAAGCATAAACCAAATGATTATCCAATACTGAAGGTGGAACATGAAAAGCCAAAGTTAGCCTGTCTATTAATTTCATTCCATTGATCTCTTCTGATAGAATCCCAATTTCCCCCTTAGATTTGGAGTAATAGTGGGCCATATGTACAAACATAAACTGATCCCCATATGGAGGGAGACTTCCCCATCTCTCTGTTCCTTGATCAGCATAACTGTAAGTGCCAGGGAAATAAATAGGAAGACCATCATCAATTCTAATATGGTCAGCTATCGAACCTACAGGTACCATACTCCCTCCAGTAGTGATCCAGCTTTGGTTTGCCTGGCTTTTGGCTGTGAGCAACAACATGTGCTTTTGCGCCTCTAGAGAAACCAAGTCAGTTTCTAAGGCCATCGCATAATCTCTAATCCAAAAAGACGGATAGGCATTTCTTCCTCCTGGTCTAATTAATAATCCACCGCTATTATTTGCCCCAAACACTTCAGAAATAAATTGACCTGGATGAATACTGGATTCTTCAAGAACAGCTATGGTTAATTGTTCCAAAAATTCCAATTGATCTTTTGATAAAACATCAACCTTATTGTTCGCTTGCCCATAAAGCAACTGAGAGCTAAACCAAAACAAGCACCCCAATAATACTATTCTTGACCTACTCATCTATAAATGTGTTTTGAGGTTTTGTACCAATGGCAAGATTCAGGTAGTTGGCAAAGTCCTTTGCAACATTTTCCCTTTGCACAATAAAGTGGTGTAAGGGGTTTATTTTGTCTGAAACCCACTTACTACCTTTTTTAAGATCGAAAGTCAATGCACCTGAACTCAATTCTTCAAGAAAATCCCCTTGGCCTATTACCGCATAATAAACAGTAGCAAGATCCCAACTGGGCCTTTCATCTCTAATCATTTTTCCTTCTACATTCCAAAGCCAGTCCCTATAGGCTGCCCTAAGGATATTTCCAGCCCTTGAGCTTTCTAGGGATTTCCCGGTATATACCTCCGCTCCTGAATCAACAAAATAGGTCGGTTTCGGAAAATGGTCTATCAGGTAATCTGTGTAGGCAGCGGTATTGTTTTTAAAAAAATTCCAATCCTGCACCATCTTCCCTTCTGTATTGGATGCACCGAGGGCGCCTAGTGCCACCCATCTTTTCACTTTCTTTGTGATCAATTCTATGCCACTCATTGGTGAGTGCTTATCGGGCTTGGAGTTTAAGAGCTCATACAAACCTTTGGTATGACCAATAGTAATATAAGTAACAGAATTATCAGGTGAATCCACCAAAAGTTTCCGACTTAGTGCAGTTTGTTCTGTAGCATCTTTATTGTGTATGATCTTATTTTTATAGGCTGCCGTATCTTTGGCAAGCTTCTCTGCCTGCATTTTATCCCTTGGATCTCCAAAGCTAAGGTCATGACTTGCTCCTACTGGTATATCAGGTCTACCATAATATACATTTATGGCATCAACTATACCTGCACCATAAGGGACTTTGCCAGAACTGTAGATTACACCAAGAATTTCGACCTTACCCTGGTCTGCATAATGATGCAGTAAAGCCATTGCTCCAACATCATCGCAATCTGACCCCATATCGGTATCCAATATAACTTTCTCTCTTTGTGCAATAGTATCATGACCCTGAAATGTCAGAAATAAAAGGCAGAGCTTACAAATTAAACTACATGAATACTTAGTGCTATTTAATAATTTATGCATGCTTATGGATTTATTACTGACTTAAATCTAAATAGTAAACAGCTATTATTTAATACCCTAACAGCCTTAATGAGGCAATGTCATCAGCCATTTTAACTTCAATTATCTCTAAATTTAGGTATTCCGTATTAAAATCAAAGGTGCTGAAATCAATAGTTAGGTGATAAAATCGCAGCTCAAATCCTGTCATTAGTTGTTTTTTTGGTATCTTTGCGCTCTGAAAATGAGAATAAAACCTGATTTTTCTTTTGATATTCTGGGAATTGTATTTCTTCATCTCAAAATAGGTGAATTGTAAAGACTGGAGAAGTTGCTTGTGGGAAGAGGTTACCCTTTTATTTAAAAGGTATGTTGATTCGATCAAACTTCCATTCCAATTCAAACAACCCATTATAAAGCTTATTATTCGGGAGGTTTTCTTACCGAGTATTATTGACAAAAGGATATAGATTGGCCTGCCATTTATTGAAAACAGGCTGGTTTTGAAGGGAATTCTTTAAATTAATCAAATAGAAAAGCGCTAAAAACTATCAAAAATAGCATAACTGATATTTACCCATGCAATTACTGAACGAACAGGAGATAGAGAGACGAAAAGACCGGGAGGCATTAATTAATCTGGGAGTTGATCCTTACCCCGCTCTTTCTTACCCAATCAATGCCAACGCGGCAGATATTCATCAAAATTACGCAAATCGTAAAAACGATTATAAAGCCATCAGTATTGCCGGAAGGTTAATGACCCGAAGAATTATGGGCTCGGCTAGTTTTGCAGAAATACAAGACAGTACCGGCAGGCTTCAGATCTATGTAAGAAGAGATGATCTTTGCCCAGACGAGGACAAAACCCTTTACAATACTGTATTTAAAAAACTATTGGGGATTGGTGATTTCATTGGACTTAAAGGATTCATCTTCACCACTCAAACGGGAGAAATTTCCTTACATGTTCAGGAATTCACTTTATTGTCTAAATCAGTAAAACCGCTACCTATAGTAAAACGGGATGATGATGGCAATGTCTTTGACGGATTTACTGACCCTGAACTTAGGTACAGACAACGATATGTGGACCTAATAGTTAATCCTGAAGTAAAGGAGACTTTTGTTACCAGGTCTAAAATTATTTCAACCATGCGTAATTATTTTGATGACCATGGCTGGATGGAAGTGGAGACACCAATATTACAACAGGTACATGGTGGGGCTGCAGCCAAACCATTTGAAACCCATCATAACGCATTGGATACCCCCTTGTTTCTTAGAATAGCCAATGAGCTTTATTTAAAGCGATTGATCGTTGGTGGCTTTGAAGGCGTTTATGAAATAGGAAAAATGTTCCGAAATGAAGGCATGGACAGGACGCACAATCCTGAATTCACCTCCATGGAAATCTATGTGGCCTACAAAGATTATATATGGATGATGGAAATGGTTGAGAAGCTTATCTCACAAATTGCTACTCGGGTACTAGGTACTACCCAAGCAAAAGTTGGTGATAAGGTAATTGAGTTTGAAGGCCCTTATAAACGATTGTCCATGTTTGAATCCATTCAGGAATACACTGGCATAGACGTCAGCCAAATGGATGAAAAAGCTTTAAGAGAGGTCTGCAAGGACATGGGTATAGAGGTGGACAACAGTATGGGTAAAGGTAAACTGATCGATGAGATCTTTGGTGAAAAGGTAGAAGAACATCTGATTCAGCCTACCTATATTACTGACTACCCTATAGAAATGACACCTCTTGCTAAAAAACATAGGAGCAAGCCAGGTTTAGTGGAAAGATTCGAGTTATTTGTCAATGGTAAAGAGATCGCCAATGCCTATACCGAGTTAAATGACCCAATTGACCAAAGGGAAAGGTTTGAAGACCAACTTAAGCTAGCTCAAAGAGGAGATGACGAAGCAATGGCTATGGACGAAGATTTCCTAAGGGCACTTGAATATGGCATGCCTCCAACATCTGGATTAGGTATAGGGATAGACCGACTCTGCATGATGCTTACCAATCAAAG
>TARA_R110002049_G_scaffold188251_7_pt1 | contig 21056 bp, 21 predicted proteins | sample TARA_R110002049 | Tara Oceans TARA_R110002049 (sample SAMEA4396941) | marine metagenome | biome: Polar Biome; feature: [SRF] surface water layer (ENVO:00010504); material: water (ENVO:00002006), including particulate matter (ENVO:01000060) such as... | depth 5 m
TGGCCGAGTCCCCGCAATTATTTACGGTGGTGACAAGCCCCCCCAATCACTGAGCCTGATCAGCAAGGATCTGGAAAAATCGCTGGAAAATGAAGCGTTTTACTCCCACGTCCTGCAGATCAACATCGATGGTGTAAAAGAAAAAGCCATCCTCAAGGATATGCAACGCCACCCCGCCAAGAACCGTGTGATGCATGTGGACTTCATGCGCATTGACGAAAACGTGGCGATCAAGGTTCACGTGCCCATTCACTTCCTCAATGAAGAAACCTGCTACGGCGTTAAAACCGAGGGCGGCATGATCCAGCATCAGGAAACGGATATCGAAGTTCAGTGTCTGCCGGGTGACATCCCCGCGTTCATCGAAGTGGATATGCTCGAAGCCAAGGTCGGCCAGATTATCCACCTCTCTGAAATCACACTCCCTGCAGGCGTTACCTCCGTAGCACTGGCTCTGGGTGAGGATCACGATCTCGCGATCGCCTCAGTCAACGCACCCAAAGGTGGTGACGAAGAGTTGGATGACGCAGCTACCGCTGATGATGAAGCTGCAGAATCTGATGCTGAAGAAGGTGACAGCGAGGACTAAACCCCTCGCTGTGCTGCACACTGCGTAATTCGCATTGACTGCCATTAAGCTGATTGCAGGATTGGGTAACCCCGGTAGTGAATACCGGGGCACCCGTCACAATGCGGGCGCCGATTTCGTAGAGGAACTGGCCCGGCAGAATGGCGTTTCCCTGCAATCAGAGTCGCGATTTCACGGCCTTACCGGACGCGTTACGCTATCCGGGCATGATGTGCGCCTGCTCATTCCCAGCACGTTTATGAACCGTAGCGGTAAAGCCGTCGCTGCCATGGCAGGCTTTTTCAAGATTCCGCCGGAAAGCATTCTTGTCGCCTATGACGAGCTGGATATTCCCGTGGGCACCGCCAGGTTCAAACAGGGTGGAGGGCTCGGCGGACACAACGGCTTGCGCGATATCAAACCGGCGCTGGGCAACAATGCCAACTTTCATCGCCTGCGCATCGGCATCGGCCACCCCGGCCACGCCTCCCGCGTTACGGGTTACGTGCTGGGGGCGCCGTCAAAAGTCGACAGAGCGCGTATCAACGCCGCCATCGATGAGGCAATAGCCTCTCTGCCGCTATTGCTAGACGGCGACAGCACCAAGGCGATGACCCGGCTACACAGTTTTAGCGCAGCCTGAGCTGCGACACCAACAGGAACTCACTATGGGCTTCAATTGCGGCATCGTCGGCTTACCCAATGTCGGCAAATCCACGCTGTTTAATGCGCTCACCGATGCGGGCATCGGTGCAGAGAACTTCCCGTTTTGCACCATTGAGCCCAACGCAGGTATCGTACCGGTACCCGACCCCAGACAGAGCAAAATTGCCGCGATCGTCAAACCTGAGAAAGAGGTGGCGACTACGATGGAGTTTGTGGATATCGCTGGGCTTGTCGCCGGTGCTTCCAAGGGCGAAGGGCTGGGCAACCAGTTTCTCGCCAATATCCGCGAGACCGACGCCATCGCGCACGTAGTGCGTTGCTTCGATGACGAGAACGTCATCCATGTGGCCAACAAGGTCGACCCCAAAGCCGATATCGAAACCATCAATACAGAGCTGGCCCTGGCCGACCTCGAAGCCTGCGAAAAACAGTTGCAGAAAGTGATTCGCACCGCCAAGGGGGGCGACAAGGATGCCATCGCGATGAAGGCGCTGCTGGAAAACAAGCTCCTGCCCCACCTGAACGAAGCGCGCCCCATTCGCTCCCTCAGTCTGGATGACAACGAGGCGGCGATTGCCAGGCAGCTGTTCCTGTTGACCAACAAGCCCACCATGTACATCGCCAACGTCGACGAAAGCGGCTTTGAAGACAATCCCCACCTGGATGTCGTGAACGCGATAGCGGCCGAGGAAAATGCCGTTGTCGTCGCCATTTGCACCAAGCTGGAGGCCGAGATCGCCGAGCTGGCAAACGATGAGCGTATGGAGTTCCTGCAGGAACTGGGCATGGACGAACCCGGCCTGAACCGCGTGATTCGCGCCGGCTACGACCTGCTACACCTGCAAACCTACTTCACCGCTGGCGTGAAGGAAGTGCGCGCCTGGACAGTGAAAGTGGGCGCCACCGCCCCCGAGGCCGCAGGCGTCATCCACACCGACTTCCAGAAAGGCTTCATCCGCGCCGAAGTGATCAGCTACGACGATTTCATCAAGTACAACGGCGAACAGGGTGCCAAAGACGCCGGCCGTTGGCGCCTGGAGGGCAAGGACTACGTGGTACAGGACGGCGATGTGGTGCATTTCCGCTTTAATGTCTGAAGAATCAAGCAGGAGCGCACAGATTCTTGACTTGCCCCCCCAAAATGCGGAAAATGCGCGCCTCTTCGGGACTGCTGGTCCCCAAAACGGTTTGTGGCTACGTAGCTCAGCTGGTTAGAGCACAGCATTCATAATGCTGGGGTCGGTGGTTCAAGTCCACCCGTAGCTACCATTTTTATCTATTAAATCAATGAGATATACTTTTAAATCACGCCTCCATCAGAAGCGAATCACCTCTTGCTACCCACTTGCTACCTCGCAGGGAAATTCATTCGAGTCTTGATTATTTTTTGCTTAATCGAATCCGCTGGATCTGGCTACGCTGCCCCTCATGGACACCTACAAGCACCGCTATCTCGACTTCATTTCGTGCTTACTACAACCGCTACGATCCAAGCTGGTGCCAAGAACCCTATTGCACAAACGGCAAATAGCACCATATCACCGGCTCCACAGGCGTCTGAACGCAGACATGCCATTTGAGTTGAGAAGTAACCGACTATTGCCAGCCAAGCTATAAGTCCTGCAACAAAGCCACCACCGCTAATGTCGTTCATAATTTATATCTATCCTGTCCTTCCTATTCACCAGCCATGAGGGTTTATCGGATTCGGCTCAACCCTCATTTGCGCTGGCGGCCTCATCTTCTGTGGATTCATAGCGACCCCGGTCCTCTGATAATCAGTTACAGTTCATGCTCCCGCCAACACCCTGACAAGCCTTACCATCGCTGCGAAAGTATGTATCCCCAGCAGCCTTGTTGTATCGGTTACCAAGGTTATCCCAACAGCCAGCAGTATCGCAGTTCGTAATCACTGTAGGCTGCGGAGCGGGCATAGGAATAGGAACAGGCGTAGAGGTTTGAGTAGAATCGGGTTTCCCGGCACCAGCTTCACTCCCCCGATCTTGCTCTTTGGCCATACGATCCCATTCAGCATGACGAGCCTGCATTTTTCTCTCTTGCTCCCTTTTGCTCGCAGCTATTTCGCCATCCGATGGATAACCAGAGTCTGAATTTGTACGCTCAACAGGAACATAGTTCCCCACGCCTTTGTCAGGACATGCTGTATCTGTGAACGTGGTTTTTCCTGTCGCTTCATCCACGCATTTGAAGACCTGTGCACTTGCACTGAGAGGAATCATCAGAAAAATTACAAAAAAAACCGAAATAGTAGCCCGAATTGTCACGGGTATCCTCCTTTCACTGTGTGTTGCGTCTGCTCCCTATCGTTTCCAGAATGTAGTCCAGCTAAACATGAGCAATAGCGGCTTGCTCAAAAAAACCACATCACACCTTTTGATCGAAATCTGAACATATCAACCTTTAATGCGTAGGACCGAATTTAATACTTTATTTGGACGCTTCCTCCAACCTTATCGCCATCGACTAAACTCCCAAGCTCCGTCCATTCACCCGCAACCATTCCCGACAATCCAAATAGTTGGGTATTACTTTGCCAAGTTCTTTCCAGAATTCAGGTGAATGATCATGGAATTTGAGGTGGCACAATTCATGGGCAACAACGTAATCCACGATGGTGGAGGGCGCCATGACGATTCGCCAGTTGATCAAAATATCGCCGGACTTGTGGCAACTGCCCCAGCGGCTTTTGAAGTCTCGAACTCCCACTGTTTTAGGCTCCACCCCAACTAATTTGGCGTATCGGGAAGCCCTCTCCGGTATCTTCTGATCAGCATGGTGCCTGTACCACGCTATTAAGGCTTTCTGGACGTTCTGGGGCTGGTTCTCGCCACTTGGTAGCGTCACCACCAATCGTCCTGCTATGAGCTTGCAGGTGCTCTTGGGGCCTCGAACCACCTTCAGCCGATAGTTGCGTCCCAAGTAGCTGAATGATTCACCAGAGACGTACTCTTTGGGCTTGGAGGGCGATGCTTGGCCATGAAGATACAGTTTGCCCTGAATCCACTTGGTCTTATTGGTCAGTATTTGTTCGATTCTGGATTCGGATAGATCATCTGGCACCAAGATAGAAACGCTGCCTTGATCCACACGCACCTGCGCGGTCTTTCTGCGGCTGGTGCGGATGACCTTGGCTGTGATTCCTTTGCTGGAGGTAATGTGAGTGGGCGAGGTCATTGCTTAAACTTCACCTCCGCCAATCCCATGAAACGATCCATTACCGCTTGCCGTAGATCCGGATCATGAAGAACATCATTTTCGGCATCTAACAGCGCTCTCTTTATCTCCCTCCGCACAGTCTTTACTGCGCTGGCATTCTTGAAGAAGTCCACGATGGCCGTAGCCTCATTCAGCATCGTGACGAGTGCCTTGGTCACGTCAATCACTTCATCGTGAGTGGATTCATCAATTAGATCCTCGCCAGTAATTCGGGCTATTTCGGCTACAAGGATGTTGTGGAAGGAATATTCAATATCCGATAGCCCATGATCCTCGGCTTGCTTGCGGCGATCCCCCTCGATGTCCTCCCTGAAATTGAGTAGAAGCTGAACCAGTTCATCCCAATGCTCCTGATGCTTTTCAATAATGGCTTCGAGCTTACTGGATAGGGTCTTGTAGTATTCTGGATCTTCTTCGAGATTCACATCAATGTGATGCTTGATCGCGTGTTCTATCTCAGAGGCTTTTGCTCTGGGCGATTTATGCTCGTTCAGCTTCTTCTTGAAATCGACCGCCAGTAGATCAACAGGAGGGATCTTGGGGTCTACTCCCGTCGCACGGATATGCTCATCAATTAACTGGCGAACCTTTTCACCACATCCCGCAATATCAAGCTGCTCATCACGAAACAGGTTTCTTGCGCCGTGGCTAACCTTGCCCAAGAACTTCAGATCAGCCAGATACGGCTGTGCTGCTGAATCCGGCATGATGATGTCCATCTGCTTGGCAAACTTCTTGAAGTCGATTTCAAATTGCTGGCGCTTGTTATCGTCCTCCAGTGAAAGGATACATTCGTCCAGATCCTTAGTGTCCAGACCTTTAAAGTGCGCCATCACCCTTGTGTGCATCGCTTGTAGCTTGGGTATTTCATCCTTCAGGTCTTTCATTGCCCCTGATACATCCTCTGACGTGAACATATCCAAGGCTTCTGTCAGATAATCGGATAGTCCGTAGTAATCGACGATGAAGCCTCGACTCTTGGCAGCATAGGTACGGTTCACCCGTGCAATAGCCTGAAGAAGCGAGTGTTCCCTGAGTTGACGATCCAGATACATCACTTGGCAGATGGGAGCATCAAACCCAGTGAGCAGCATATCTTTCACTACGATAATGGATAATGCTGATTCTTTTAGCGGTTTCTTAAAGTCTGCAATAGCGTTTTTCTGCCGGGTGCCATCGGTGTGCTTGCTGAAGAATTCAGGATCGTTGTGGCTACCCGATATGATGCACTCAGAGGGTGGCGCTCCAAGCTCATCCAATGTCTGCTTGTACAGTACTGCCGCCCTTCTGGAACCCGTCACGATCATGGCCTTAAAGCCATTAGGCTGGATATGCGTTCTATAGTGCTCCAGCAGGTCAATACAGACCCATCGTATACGCTGCGGCGCTTCCAGAACGGCTTGCTGCGTACTGTACTTTTTCTTGATAGCGGCCTGTTCTTCTGGCGCTCTGTCTTTGAAATACTCGTCAAACAACTGATCCAGTGAATCGCCAGTGACTTTTGTCTGGGCCTCTCTGCCTTCGTACAAGATCTGAACGGTTGCTCCATCGGACACGGCTTGTTCAATGGTGTAGGTGTCAATATAGGAGCCAAATGCGTTAGCAGTCTTTTCAGTCTTAATCAGGGGTGTACCCGTAAAGGCGATTTTGGAGGCATTGGGCAATGCAGTGCTGATGGCTACACCGAGAGTGCCGTATTGCGTTCTGTGGGCCTCATCGGCCAATACAATGATTTTGTCGGAGGCATTCAGTTCCTTGAAATCAAAGTCGTCCTCGCCCTCTTGGAATTTCTGCACGGTACTGGTGACAAGATCTGAGGAATCTTTGCGGAGCAGCACCTTCAGACTGGCAACCGAATTGGCGCGATAGACGGTTTCATCCTGTGCATCGCGGAACGTAGTCGTCAACTGGGAATCAAGCTGTGTTCTGTCCGTTAGGAAAACCAGCTTGTACTCTTGCAGTTCAGTATCACGCCGCATCTTGATGGCAAGGAAAACCATTGTGAGTGACTTTCCTGACCCCTGCGTATGCCAGATTACGCCACCACGATCCTTCTGTGTTTTACCCGTCTTAATCCGATCAATCGTCTTGTGAACGGCCCGAAACTGCTGGTATCTGGCGATCTTCTTAATGACCTTTCCATCAACGGGTTCAAATACCGTAAAGTTCTGGATCATGTCGAGGAAATTGGCTTTGTTGAACAAACCAGCAATCAATACCTCTTGGGAATTGGCCTTGCCAGAATACTGGGGTTCACTTTCAGCCAAATTCTTGAGTTCGTTTACTTCAGGGTCATTTGCCGCGTCTGGAGCCTGAAGGGTAACCACTTGGTCAAGGGTTAATGGATAGGGGTCTTTCCACTCCAGATAATGCTCCATCCGTGACGAAATGGTGCCTACTCTGGCCTTATCCCTATGGGTAGATACCATCATCTGGTTGTACCAGAAAAGCCGCTCGGCCCCCTCATCTTCGTGTGGCTGTCTGCGGTTGGCATAGCGCAGAAGCTGATTGATACCAGCTTCCATTGGGTTGGTGATGTAGGGTGACTTACATTCAATCACAGCCAGTGGAAGTCCATTAACGAACAGTAGAATATCGGGAATGACTTTTTGCTTTAGTCCTTCAAGCTTGAACTGATTCGTACAAAGGAATTCGTTGTTCTCTGGGTTCTCAAAATCTATAACTTTGACGGTATGGCTGCGGTTACCCTTCCCAATGTCTTGGAGAACAGACTGGTAACTGATTAACAGCTTCCAAACACTTTGGTTGGCTTCCATCATTGTGGCGGCTTTGGGGTGGGTGAACTCTCTGGTTATGTTGCGGAGATTAGATTCGTTAATCCAAGGGTTGATTCGTTTTACAGCGGCATTCAGTCGCTCAGTGAGTACAACATCTTTGTAGTATTGGCGTTCAGTCGATGATTCTGGGGATAGTGCAGAACCATGAACGTATTCCCAGCCCAATGACTGCAACTGTTGGATGGCAGGGAGTTCTACTTTATCTTCTTCGTCCTTGAACATTGATTAGTCCGTTTTGACTCTGACTTTGCCTGTTAGTAGGTCTTGCATAAGCCCAGCTTTGATAGCAATTAGTTTTTCTTTGCGATTTCTGACTACTGTTTTCTGATGATTGAGTGATTCTATTGCTGCAACAATTCTATTTTGTTCCTCAATAGGCGGTTTGGGAATAAATAGAGTTTTCAAACTGGTTCCTGAAAGGTTCTTTTGAACTCCACCAGAAGCAAGTAACTGCACCTCACTTTGAATATGGCTTGTCATCATTGCATAGCGAACGAACCAAGGATTTACATCACTATTCAGTGTGAACTTTATTAGGAATGCTGCTGCGACCATTGGGGCTGGTTGCTTCCGAAAAACATCTACCAAGCCACATGTTCCTGAGCGTGTAACAAGTAAATCACCTTCTTCCAAAAAATGGCTTTCAAACTCTGCATAATCCAATTCGGCTAAGGGTGCCTTTGAATAATCTATATCCCAGTTTTCATCCATATCGGTTGTTCTAATGCATCCGATATTTCCGCTTGGTGAATACTCGCCAGAAGAAAAACGTGGTCCAAATGCGCTCTTAACAGTAACTTCACCTAAGCTCGTATGATCCCACTCCACCGGAATCCTGCCAACCGGTGAATCCTTGAATTCAGTGTGACCGATACCCTTGGTTAACAATTCCTGCATCATGCCTGTTTTAAGGTCTTGCAGCTTTGCTATCTGTGATTCGGTCTTTTCAATGACTTCATCAACGGAAGTCAGGATGGATGCTATTTTCTTTTGTTCGGGGATTGGGGGAATGATAAGTTGAAATTCCCTCATTTCGCCACCGTTCACTGCCTCAAAGGTACTTCCCTGCGCAAGCAGTTCAAATTTTGGCTTCATGAATGTGAGGTTTTGATACAGATAGGATTGGTTAACCTGTTTACCAATAACTGCGGCTAAACCCCTACCGATGCAACATTCATCTTTCGTTACGTTTACGTCCCCCACTGGTGCACGAACTGAGAATAGAATCGAATTTTCTGGAGCAATTTTAGTCGGTTCTGAACACCACACCCTTGTAACAGGGTGATGACTGCCAAAGTCTGCCTTACCTTGATAGAAAGGAAGTCCTTCGCCATCAAAGTTATAAGTGCTTGATGAGGGTGACTGCCCCATGATCAATGTAGAAACCTGACCAAGAGTTTTCTCTTTCCAGCCTTGCGGAACGGCACTACTCATAACCCAGTTCCTTCAGGTAGCCATTCATCACAGATTCAGCTTCATCTACTTGTGAATCCAGTTCATGTAGCGAAACCTTGTACTTATCCCACCAACGTTCTAACTGACCGATAATGTCAGAGTCATCTGTGCCAGCTACTTCACGAATAGCTTCTTTTGATTCAATAGAATTCTTGAATACAAAGTAATCATTGTCCTTACGGTCAAAGACTACCGATACATTAAAGCCCTTCAGCTTTTCTTCCTGAACATAATCATTTTCCACTTCACGAACTGGAATGCCGCCATGCAAGATGGCACGAACATCGAATATCTCCGGTGGTGGTGAAGTATCCGCATACCTTCGGATATTCAGGTTGTAATCGTTCTCTTTGATTTCATCCAATGTCACAACGCTGGAATACCGCTTGATAGATTCGTAGTTATCAAATGTGGCAACGATCTTGTCGATGTCTTGCTCACGCAGCTTGTTCTGGTTCTTACCTTCCTGATACTCCAGTTCGCTATTGATGAATATAACCTTGCCTTTACGCTTGGCGGGCTTCTTCTTGTTGAGGATTAGTAGACTTGCCGGGATACCCGTTCCATAGAACAGAGCCGACGGTAGCCCCACAACAGCCTCCAGCAGGTCATCTTCCAGAATGCCCTTCCTAATCGCTTTTTCACTGGAACCACGGAATAGAACACCGTGCGGCATGACTACTCCGGCCATACCTTCCGCATTCAACGAGGAAATCATGTGCTGAACAAAGGCTAAGTCTCCCGAATCCTTTGGTGGTGTACCGTAAGGGAATCGTCCGTAGGCATCACTATCTGCTTCGTCCTTACCCCACTTGCCCAAGGAAAAGGGTGGATTGGCTATCACACGATCAAACCGGACTAACTCGCCATGCTCTATGTGCATGGGTTCCCGCAATGTGTCACCCTTTCTTATGTCTGCATTGAATACGCCGTGAAGGAACATATTCATTTTGCAGATGGCCCAAGTGTTCAGGTTCATTTCCTGCCCATTCAGGGAAAGATCGGCCGCATTCTCGCCATGATCTACAAGGTAGTTCCTTGTTTGGATCAACATACCGCCAGATCCCGCTGTCGGGTCGTAGATCCTCATCCCGGCATGGGGCTTCAACAGCGAGACAAGGAGCTTGACCACTTCAGAGGGCGTATAAAATTCCCCGCCCTTTTTACCCGCAGAATCCGCAAACATCTTAATCAGATATTCATAGGCCGAACCCAGTAGGTCTGGCGACTCAAAATCGGCATTGCGCAATCGATACTTGCTGAAATGGGAGAGCAGGTCGCGCAGTTTGGAATCGGTCAACTTGTTCTTGATATTGAAGTCGATGGATACCAACACGCCTTCCAGCGAGGCATTACATTCTTCAATCGCTTCGGTAGCCTTATTCAGCTCTGCGCCAATATCGTGCTTCAGGTCTTTTAGATACCCCCATCTGGCACGTTCAGGAACAAAGAAGGTCTTGTCGTACTCATCTTCATCCTGTGACAGCTTCTCGGCTTGGGCTTGGGTCTTACCCTTCTTCAAGTAATAGGCAATTACGGCCTCTTGGGATTCCTCAAAAGCATCTGATAGGCGCTTCAGGAACATCATGCCAAAGATGTAGTCCTTGAACTCAGAAGCATCCATGTTGCCCCTGAGAATGTCAGCGGTCTCCCAGAGAAAGGATTCGAGCTGTTGTAGCGTGATTTTTGCTGTCAAGACCAACGTCCTTTTGGCTATTATTTGATCAATTAGGGGGTGTGCCATTTTGTCGGCACTGCGGAATAATACAGTGCAACCTGCTAAAATGCTCTTGCAATAGTCCAGTTCTGATTCAGCGCGTGATTTGTCTCGGACTCCAGCTATTTACCGGAATACATAGTGTGCGATGTTGTGCCGGAAGCCGGGTGTCTGAGCGAACGATTTAGCAACACTATTGCTGCCTATTTACGGCCATTTTTTCTTCCTGAGCACATACTTTCGATCATCCCAAATCCAACTCAGAAACTCATGCATTTCTGGAAAAGCAGGAGCTGACTCCAAGGTATAATCTTCATAGCGCAACGCACGAAGAAGATCCCTAATTGGTGCGAGTAACTTTATAAGACGAAATACAGCGAACCTAACCGCCTGCTCATGCAAACCGGGCAATGAAAGCGCCTCTGTAATGGATAAAGGTCGCTGATCAAGGCCACTCATGAGTGTAAGCGTGATGTCGTTAATTTTGGTGGCTACGATGTTTGCTGGACCAAGTATTCTGTCTCTTTGCTTCTGCGATACATCTTGAGCCAAAATAGCAAGAAGGACTTGATTCAGTCGAACAAGTGGGTCGGTGCTTGTATTGGATGCACTCAGTGCATCCAAGTTGTGGTAGCGAGTTATACGCGCGAAATCGCTCAATAGCTGTAATAGTTCCCGATCTACTGCATCTAACTGGATACGAGCGGGAAGTATCGAATTTCTACCAAGTCCAACTCTCCCACACTCATCGTAAAGGTCAACGATGTTATGTCCGCGAGCTTGCAGTTGCTTTTTGGACGGCACAGCAAGATTGTTACAAAGCATGTGGTCAATAATAATAATCGCTTTCAGTAAACGCTCAAAGCCAGTTGAAAGATTAAACAGCGCGGTGTAGAACGCCCCCTTGTTGTGGACATGAGCAGATCGAAGCTCAGTTAAACCATTCGCAAGCGAAGCGCTGATTAGATAGCCTTCTTGCTGCAACAGTAAGAAAGATGGTGAAAACATCGTCATCTTTTCTATCCTCGTAGCTTGTTACCTGTTAGGCCTTCTATCCGGCAAGGAATTCTTTCACCAAATTCCATTTTTCCTCGTATTCCTCGTAGCGGGGGATGCTTTTCAGATTGACCTTACCCCAATTTTCACTTCTTGGTGCCGCCTCGATTACTGCAACAGGAAACACAAAGTATCTGGGAGGAAACACCTCCTTCTTACCATCTTTGGAGCCGCGATTGAGCAACACTACTACGACGAAATCACAGTCAAAATTCTTAATGGGAAAACCTGCCGCACCAGTGCGCCACCTACTTTTCACCTGAATCATTGCAGATCTATTTGATTCTGGACTTGTAGCCACCAGGTCATAGCCGGGCATGTTTGTGTACGTCTTGTAGGTGGCTATCTTGTGTAAAAGGAGTTGACCGAGAACCAAGAACTCTGCTCCCTCTGCCTCCAATTTCGTGTTCAACCTTGGCATAGTGCTCCGTAACGTCTAACAGTTAAATTCAAGGAAGTAATCCCGCAATAAACGGAAACATGTGCTCATGAGAGTAACTTGCGAATTAGTTGCTCGCTGGAAACCATATCACAGAGCCAGTGACAGCACCCATGCCAAATCACTGCCCAAGCCAGAGGCCGCTCTGGTGTTTGGGCCTGACAAGCCAAAGGAGGGGGACAGGGGTCGCTAAGACAGTAGTTCGGCCAGAACAGAGATTCTGTGGATTCGCTATTTGGTGTCTCAACGTATCTCGCATTCCCAAGTACCGAAGAATCCCGTTGGAATGTCAGCGTCGCTTCCTGATACCAGCACAATCCCCATCCATCCGGTTCAGCTCCGCTATAGCCTTCAACGCCGCCATGGCGTCAATTACTGAGTATAGGATGTGAACTGTTTTGATCACGGTGCCGTCTGGGAGTATTTCAACTTCTTCCGATCGACTGACTTCTCCTGTTTTGGCACACTCATTGGCAAGCTCCCAAAGCCGCAGTCGTTTGGCTTGGGTAGTGATTTCCAGCCGCTCCCGTATCTCGGCTTGCCTCCTGCGAATCTCGTCCCCGACATGAGGTTTATTCAGGTTTTCACTGGCTACAGCCCCCAGCGTAGCGGTATTGCCTTTGTAGCCAGCAGCCCTCGCTGCACCAGACCCATTGCCTCCATTCTGGATATAGTGCTCGACAAAAAGTAATTGTTTGTGCGTAAGGGGAATAGCCATCGTCAATACTGTCGTCTTTTCACTATCCGTTGATTTAGCATAAGGCGGTAACGGTAGCCCCTTACTTCCAATTTCCCATCCGAGGCTTGAGTACACATCCTGTCCGTAAGCTCTATCTCATGCTGTCGGTGCGCTGCAATGTGCATCCCCTAAAGGGGAATGCAACAGTTGCAACACCCTCCAGACGACCCTGATGCAATGCTGCAATAAACGTTGCAATCATGGTTGCAACACCCCTGTATCCGTTGCCAGCCGCAGTCTTAAGGTTTCATTGTCATTGCAGCGCTCTACCTCTATCCGGCCCTTTTTCTCCAGCGATTCAAAAACTCTGGAAACCACGCTGCGCAAACTACTTTTGCGACGCCTTTTGCCTTTGTTTTTGCCCTTACGAACAAGTGTATTCTCGGCATCGTGGATGAAGTCATCGCGCCAGACCGGGTACGCCACCCATTCCTCTGAAAGATGGAGAAGCGCCATCTTTTCATCGTCAGTCAACCGCACCGCGACGCTGGGCATGGATTCCTCGGTCATGCGCAAGACTAAACTACTGACCGGACACCCAAACTGATCATTGAAACCTAAATCAATCTTTTCGCAGATCAGTACTCGCGCCTCTGGGGCCTCGGCATCCTTCATAAAGTCCGGTTGATAAAAGACCTTCGGGTAGTCAGCCGTAACTCTGAACTGCGCGTCAGCGGAAGCCATCAGAACGATGGAACCCCTTGCACGATTACTATTCTCATGCCCAGTATGTGTCACTACTACGACCGGACATTGAAATTGCTCTCGCAAATGATGGTCGCACTGGTGAACAAACGTGTTCATATCCTGAGTCCTATTCTCGTCACCATCGCCGAAGTTTCTGGCCAGAGTATCTATATAGATGCCTACAATAGGCATCTGCATTAGCTCAGATATTCTGAGACATTCCTCAGCGAGGATCGCGGCACCCCCATTGCAAATCTGTACCGGCCCAGTTGTGCGCCTGAACGGCACAGTATTGTCGCTAATTTCTTCAATACCTTTATCTATACACCACGCCGAAACACGATGCGAAAGGCCAGCTATGCCTTCACACGCCACATAGATAACCAAGCCAGTCTTAAGTACCTTATATTCCCCCAGAAACGGCAGTCCCGTCGCTTGGGATAAAGCCATATCAAGCGCGATAAAGGTTTTGTATTGTTTGGGTGGCCCATAGATAACGGTGAGTGTGTCGTCAATTAGCTGGTTCTCGATGATCCAAGGCAATGGCCGTTTGGCCTGTTCCATCATTTCCGTAATGCCAACCGTCAACTTTCGATTAACGTCAATCTGGTTAACCACTGAAGTCGACTCAAAAGCATCTTCCAAACCGAGTTCGTGCCGACGCACATCGTCAATATCTTTGATGATGTCACCATTTGGCAGGGTCTGGGGTTTAACCCACAATTCTGACTTGGGCATCGCTGTCTCTCACAATAATGATGTTTCGCTCCGGTTTAATGACAAGAATTTCATCTGCCACCTTGTCCTGCTGCCCTTTACCAAAAACGGCGATGACAATAACATCGCCAAACAGCTTCCAAGCCGATACCGCATCAGCCCAGCCTTCGGTTATATAGATGGGCAGCGTCCTATCAAGCGTATTCCCAAGCATAAGCACACCCTTATTGCCGAAGGATTGTTTGATCCCCTCTGGGTTAATGCACTCCACCCCCGCAAATACCCCCTGAAGCGTCCTCTGAGGTACGATTACACAATCTGCCTCCTGCCCAAGCAGTCGACCACTGGCACTACCTCTCCCGGCCCCACAGGCCCATTGAATGCCTTTTCGCAGACTGTAGGGATGACCGGCCACATAGGCATCATTGTTGTTTGCAGCCGCCCAGAGGCTTTCTGCATAATGCTGGGTCTTACTGATCTCAGGCTTGCGTATCGGGATAACCTTAGCGGGAAGTTGGCGCAGATCATTGGATTCCATGCCAAGGACTTTTTGTATCTCTGTCGCTGCTGCCTTGAAGTCCCACCCATGGACATGTTTCAAAAGTGCAAATCCATCACCGTAAGCGGGATCACCACCCCCGCCACAGTAGAATGTGCCACGGCCGTCCTTATCGTCGAATCTGAATCTGTCGTTGCCACCACACGCAGGGCAGGGCATATGTTTGTTTCTGAGATATTCAGGTGCAATCCCCAGATTGGCGAGGATCATGGGCCAACGACCTGTCGTTTGTTCGCGAAGCTCCATCAAGTATTGCTAACCGTACGGGTATCGACCCGTCTGGCCCTCTTGAATTCTCGTAGGTCACCCATCTGATACCTAACCAAGCGCCCAATTTTTACATAGGGAAGGTGGTAGCGGCCGGTACTTCGCCAAATGGCTAAGGTTGTAGTGGTGACTCCCAGCTCCGCGGACGCCACCTGATCGTCAACCAGAGCATCGTCATTCAAATGCCCTGCACTCCCATACCCTAACTGATGAAATAGGAGAGCCTGATCCGACTGGGTAAGCGATATGATCTCGCCCACAATTCTCACGATCGAATCTGAAATTGGTGCTTCTGTTGATGCAGGTAGCATAGGTAAACCTTCCCGAATATTTAGGAAAAAGACTACCTGAGTAGAGATAACGAGTAACTTAGACTAAATGCTATGGCGCAGAGGCATTTACTCTAACCACCGGAGGACTGGGTGCAACCTGAGACTGGGCGTGAATTCTTATGGGATGGGATTGTGGGCAAGAGACTCAGCGACTCTATCAATGGCTTTCCACATACGTTGAAACGAGTTGCTTTCTGAATATCCCGCACACCTGTAGAAGGTATTCAGCGCCTCATGAAAGGCCCCTCCATTCGTTTTGGCAGGATAGCTTCCAAAAGCACTCAGATAGGCGTCAATTATTCCATCCTCAAACATCTGCACCATGGTCTCGTTCGACGAAAGGTCGCCCTTCCTTGGTGGGGGAACGTTATCTTTAGCGATCTTACACAAATTTCCAAGAGTTCTAACGGAATCCACCACTTGCGACACATAGCCGTCAGTAAATTCCTGCTTGCAATCATTCACATCCATAAATGTGGCAGCCTCAATCTGCAAGATTGCTGGCCAATCTATCTCCCCCACCTGAAGATTTGGTTTACTCAAATCGGCATCTATCACGCTCACCGCTTGCACAAACGCGGTACAAAGTTGCTCATATTTATGAAGGCGATTTTTCATCTGCCGCAGAGTAACTGGAGCATATTTATCATTATCTCTGACCCAGACCGCTTGATTGATACACCCCTCAACATTACACAGAAATTGCTCAACAGATTGAGAAGGACCAAGTAGAGCCTTCAGTTCAACCAGTTGTTCTGCTGTAAATTTGAATCTTTCGTAATTGCCTTCGTCCTTCGCCATTTTTTAAGCCCTCAGGCGCACTCAAGAAGAATCCAGCTATAGCGGTGAGTAGCGTCCGCTGTTATTGATGGTTATCACATCAGCTGATTTTTTGACTTTAGCCAGCTTCAGAATGTAATCGGCAATATCTTGTGTCGGCTTTCGGAGGCGCTCCACATCCATTCTGATGTACCCCGCGGTGACGTCCCCACCAAGGGAGTGGTTCACCAATCGCTTCAAGGCATAGGCGCTAATATCAAGGGATTCAGCCAGTGTAATAAACGTCCTTCTCAAGTCATGAATAGTGAAATTAATCTCGCTGGATTTCTTCACGCCGACTATTAGCCTACGGGGGTCATTCAGGCGGCCGGAGTCGCCAGAGCTATGGAATATAAATTCGGTCGTGGTTTCTTCACAACGCCGCGCAAGCAATTTATTAGTGTGGTCCGACATTGGCAGGGATAAAGGCTGGTGATTCTTTGTTACATAGATGGTGAATGACTTTTCTTTGAAGTCGACATCAGAAACCTTCAAGGAGGTTGCCTCCCGCCTTCTGAGGCCAGTCAGAAGAACAAATTGGAGGTAATCCCCCACAACGCGCTGAAACGCATCGTCAGAGTCCGACAATGCTATAACAGCTTTAAACCAATCTTCGAGGTCAGTGCGCCTAATGATGTTATCGCGACGCTTTTCCCTATTCCATGTACGAGAGTGTGTCAGACGCTGGACAGGGTTATCGGGGAAAAGAGTACGACCCTCCGCATCCTCATAAGCACCATTGGCGTAGTTAAAGACAGCCCTGAGTACCCGCATAGATTTGTTGGCGGCTGATTGGGATGTTTCTGATATTTTGGCGTGTTTTTTTGCCACTTGTTCTCGATTGATGGATAGCAATTGTCTCTTTTGCCAATCCTTTAGATGTTTACTCATGACCCCGTTATAGTTAGAGACTGTATTTGCACTTAACTGTGTACCACGATCACGCAAATACGCCCGAAAGACTTCTTCCAATGTGATGTCGAGTTTACGGGCCTCCCGTTCAGAATCGTTGGGATTCTTCCCTTTGTTGATCTGGGATATAGCATCTATAGCTCCCTCCCTTGCCTCATCGACCGACATGGCAGGGAATCTGCCCAGCCCTCGTTTAACCGGTTTATTACCCTTGCCCTTCGCCTTCCTATATACCAAAAACTTCTTGGTGCCAGCCTCGGTGGCGTACAGCGCCAAGCCAGCCACTTCCTCGTCATAGACATAATAAATCTTCTTCCCCGCAGGACATTCGACCTTTTCAAGGCGCGCTTTGGTGAAATTGAACCGATCAGCCATGCTTTGCTACTCTTGCTACCTATTTGCTACCCCAGAGAAATGAACCGGAATATTTTGGTGAATCGAATGCGCCATGAATATTCTAAATTTATAGGTATTTTTAACATATTGCAAAAGTGTAGCAAAGAAGGGAAATATAGAGAAATAGACAAACCAAGAATTCATAATGCTGGGGTCGGTGGTTCAAGTCCACCCGTAGCTACCACTTATCTCCCTGATTAACCCCCCAATTACCCGAACACGAAGCGCCACGCGACAATCGCCAGACCGGCAATAACGGCCAGTAGCAATGAGATCAAAGAAAAAACTACCGTCAGCGTCAGTCCGATAGCCAGCGCGCTTTTGCGCTTTACCGGCTGCGGGTCCGTCACGTAGGCATCCAACAACGCTACATTCCTCGCATTGGCTTTGAAGGCCATATCGAATACGTCGCCCAGAAAGGGTATCGCCCCAATCGCAGATTCTGCCAGTACATTGAGTCCCATCCTGCCGAGTACGACATTGGATACGCCCATGCGCGCCGCTTGCGCAACGATGTAACTGGAGAGCACTGCGCCTATGAAATCGCCCACGCCGGGGATGAGCCCGATGACACCGTCATAGCCTATCCGATAGCCGCCGGGCAATCGGATCGAGTTATCGAGGAACCACGCCAGTCGCTGCAACCGACCCTGCATTTTGCCCAGCGCCTTCGTTGGAGCGGGGGTTGTCATGGGGTGCTCAACTAACGGCTGAAGATGATGTATGCAGCGTGGATGACGCCGGGAATATATCCGAGGATTGTCAGCAGGATATTCACCCAGAACTGGAGACCAATCCCAACTTGCAAAAATACGCCCAGGGGAGGAATGAACAGGGAGAAAATAATTCGAATAATATCCATAGTACTCACTCTTTCAGTTAAACCTGATTCAAGGAGAAGCAAGCATCGCGCCAACGGTTGCTCAGACTATCATCCTAAAGCGCCGCGAGCCTGCTGTAACAACTCGCAGCTATCAATATAGCGTTTTTCAACAGCACTGTAGTGAAGGCGTTTGGTAGTAGAAATTACAAACGTTTGTAAGATCAGCCGGCTATTTGCACCGCTGCGCAGTATGCGGCGCTAACTCACCGAACGACACCGAGTGCTCCGCTTCCCATACACAGTTCACTGTGTGGCGAAGCAAGAGCTCTCGCTTACGTGAAATGCTTTGGCACGGATAGTGCTTCCCGTTATCGGCAACGTTGAGCAGAGACCACCCGAGGAGATACGTATGGATATATATGCACGACTGAAACAGGATCACCAGAAACAGAAAGCGCTCGCCAGCCAGATTGTGGAAACCTCTGGTGACAGTGAAACCAGACAAAAGCTGTTCGCCGATTTCAAGGACGAGCTGGACGCCCACGCACTTGCTGAAGAGCAGGTTTTCTACGCCGAGCTGATGGAGATTCCCGAGGCTACCGAAAAAGCCAGGCATAGCGTAGCGGAACACAAAGAGGCGTCAGACCTGCTGGACGAGCTCTGTGAACTGGCAATGAGCAGCGGTGGCTGGATTCACAAGTTCACCAAACTGCAGGACATGGTTGTGCATCATGTGGATGAAGAAGAGGACGAAGTGTTTCCGTTGTCATCCAAACTAATAGAACCTGCCAGAGCAGAACAAATGGCAAACGAATTCGACACACGAAAAACAGAAGAGTCAGTATAAAGTCATAGAACATGCACCAGAGCAGTTGAGTTTACCTCTCGAACCTGCTGGTGCAATTTTCATATCGCGTCAGCTCTGATAAAAATGCGCTGTGCATTTGAGAAAATGTGGAATGTAAACGCCAAACACTGACATTTCAGGCAGACATTCAGAAATCAGACCCACCAATTTGCTCTGGGGCAATTGGCCGTGCCTGTAAATTCGTGATTGATCGATACTTTATAGTATGGAGAAAAGGCGCTGGAGAGAGAAAAACTCCCGGCCGTTAAGGGGCGCCGGGAGAAAGGGGTCTGGGACTCAGATGGGGCTATTCGTCGACACTCTCCATATCAAGCGGGTCGTAATCTTTCATTTCCAGCAGCTCGGCTCTGGTCATTGTGGTCGTGATGTGAGTACCGTCACTCGCCAGAGCCAGTTTTTCCATGGGCACGACGACTTCTTTCGTGTCGTCCTCAAGGCCAATCACAAACATGGGCTCGTTGTTGACGTTTTTGACGACCTCATCAACGTCGCCGAGCTGTGCACCATCGGAATCGTAGATGTCCATGCCCTCGAGTTCGTCAATGTCCATTGTGGCCAGGGGGCTGTGCATTGTCGCCTGCGCTGTCGCACTCAGATTGTCAGCATTCTTAATCGTGTCTTCGTCTGCCATTGTTGCAGCAGGACCCGACATCGCCAGACAGGCAACCACACTTGCTATAGTCTTCTTCATAGATATATCTCCTTTGCAATACTACTCATTGAGAGCTGTCCCGGGCACACAATGCACCCGGCTCGTCTTGCGGGAAAGATTATTGCAACAGCTGTGCCAACGTCTTGAAAACCTCACAACGAGGCCTATCACCTGCCGTAAGAGCATTTTATGTCGTACCGGCAATGGCGTAGTCTGGAAATTTTTACCAGCATTTTTGAAATACTTACCCCTGAACCTGGATGCTCTGCCGTGTAGTCCCGACCTGAACATGCCAACCGTACTTGTGTAACTGGCATGTCTTTTGCGTCGATAAACGCATGGCCCACTCCGATGATAAGCGTCCCAACGATGCCATCATCTGTCTGAGTTAAGCCCGGTCAGGCAATACGGCCGGCCACTAGCGAGCTATACACAAATAGGAGGATTCAGTGTCAGATCATGACGCGGTTGTACTAACCACGGTAACCAGAACACTCATCGACAGCCAGAAAGGCTACCGAACCTGCTCCGAAGTCGTCAGCGATGACCCCGTGTTGAGTGCCGAACTGATGAGCAGGCACTATGACAGGGTATCCCTTGTACATGTATTCCAAACTGCGACCGTGGCTCTGCGTGGCAGTAGGCGCATTTCGGGCAGCACGTTTGGTGCCTTGCATCGCGGGCTCACACGATTGACAGCGCTGTTCCGCAACGAGCGGTTCGCCGCTGGCTCGGCACTCGATGACGGCGAGGAATACCTCACCGAAATGATTGAAAGCCGACTAGAGGATGCCAGCCTACAACTGAAGACGCGCGATCTGTTGCAAATGGCCCTTGTTTCAGCCCGGGGTGGCGAGCGGTTGGCGGCTCGGCTCCTTGCCTAGCTATCGCACAGTACGGCTGCCCGGCACAGACCTGCCAATCCCCGTAAACAACTCAGGAGGTAACAATGCATTTTTCAATACATTCCCTGTCGGCCGCTCCGACGAGACTGATTACTCTCACAGTTTCATCGCTGTTGGCGATGATGCTAAGCGGCTGCGGTGATAACCCAGACACTGCGCAGCAACCTGGTACCGAGCTACAAAATCCTTCCCAGCAAGCATCTGGCGACAGCAGCGCACAGCGCCAGACTGTCGAGCGCTACAGTGAGCAAGTCCAGGAGCCTGAACGAGACTACAGCATTAGTGACGATGCAGCTGTTGCCGCGGAGATGGCGCAGTTCGGCATGGTGGAGGTGGCAACAGCGGAAATTGCGGCCACCGAGGGCAATAGCGTCACCGGCACCGTGCGATTTAGTCCCACCGATGACAAGCGCGCCATGCTCGTATCAGTCGAGCTGTCGGGAC
>TARA_R110002049_G_scaffold63_14_pt1 | contig 21025 bp, 20 predicted proteins | sample TARA_R110002049 | Tara Oceans TARA_R110002049 (sample SAMEA4396941) | marine metagenome | biome: Polar Biome; feature: [SRF] surface water layer (ENVO:00010504); material: water (ENVO:00002006), including particulate matter (ENVO:01000060) such as... | depth 5 m
GAACCTTTATTAGCTAAAATTTCTAATTTAAAATTATTCTTACAAGCCAATTCAACTAAAATATCTAAAGACAATGTTTTAAAGTATCCTGTACATTTTGTTTTGTGAGAAAGCCAATTATTAGTATCTATTTCTTCTTTTTTAAAATTCTTTTCCTCGTTAATAAGATGTTGTAGTTTTTTTTCTGAAGACTTATAAATTTTTAATAAAATGTTATTTATTTGAATTTCTTGAGAAATAGAATGTATAAAGTAAATAAAAGAAGCCAAAGAGCTAATCATAAATACAATAGATAGTAATACAGAAAAACCAGGTAATTGGTATTTTTTTCCTGTAGGTTCTATAAAAACTAAGATTAAAATACAGTAAATTATAGTGAATAAATAAATACCTAAAACTATTTGGTGTCTTCTATTAGAAATTAAACCGGGTAATAATCTAGGTGAAAAATTACTAGAAGCCTGATTTAGTAAAATCATAACCATAGAAAAACTAAAAACCATTATAGATATTAAACCTGCAATAAATGTAGATAAAATAGTTCTGGCAGTTTCTATGTCGTTAATTACTAAACCTGGTAAAAAATCTTGAAAATAAGCTGAAACACCAAGGTTTTCTAGAGACATCATAATATAAGCAAAAACGACACCAGCTAAAGCTATAATAGAAGGGAAGAATGCAATTTTATTCTTCAGGTTATAAATTTTACTCCATAAAGTTGAAATTTTATCCTTCATTTTTATTTGTCTTTTCTAAGATTTCATTTTTAATCTCTTCTATATTTGTTAAATAATCAAACCATAAAGTACTTTCATCTCTTTTAAACCAAGTTAATTGTCTTTTAGCAAAACGTCTGGTATTTTTTTTGATTTCAGAAATTGCAAAATCTTTGGTAAAAGTTCCATCAAAAAAAGAAAATAACTCTCTGTAACCTACTGTTTGTAGTGCATTTAATTGTTTATTTGGGTAAAGTGTTTTAGCTTCTTCCAATAAACCATTTTGCATCATAATATCTACTCGTTGGTTAATTCTGGTATAAATTATTTCTCTATCGGCATTTAAACCAACTTTTATAACATTAAAATTTCTTAATTTTTTAGGTTTATTTTTAAATGTTGAATAAGGAATTCCTGAACCAATACAAACTTCTAAAGCACGCATAATTCTGTGAGGATTATCGATAGCAATAGTATTGTAGGTTTCTAAATCTAATTCTTTTAATTGTTCTTGTAGTACTTCAATTCCTTCTTTTTCTAATTTTTGAGTTAAATCTTCACGAATTTTAACATCAACTTCAGGAAAATAATCTAAACCTTTTAAAACGGCATCAACATATAAACCACTTCCTCCAACCATAATTTGTACTGGGTTTTCTTCAAAAAGCTCATCTAACTTATTTAGTGCATCTCTTTCAAATTCACCTACATTATAAGCTTCAAAAATGCTTCTATTTTGTATAAAGTAATGTTTTGCAGCGGCTAGTTCTTCTGGCTCTGGAACAGCTGTACCAATTGTCATTTCTTTAAAAAACTGTCTAGAATCGCAAGAAATAATACTTGCATTAAATGCGTTTGCTAGTTTTATACTTAGTGCTGTTTTACCAATAGCAGTAGGCCCAACAATAGTAATTAAAGTGTTTTTATGGTTGTTCATTTAATTTAAAATACTTCCGCAATTATAACAAAATGTTGCGTTTTTAGAATGTTTTTCTTTTAAACAAGTTGGGCAAGATTGCGTGTTAGTATCAATTTCTGCATCTGTTTTTGTCATTTCAGAACTTACAATACCTGTTGGAATTGCAATAATAGAATATCCTAAAATCATAATTACACTTGCAATTAGTTGCCCTAATGGGGTTTGTGGTGCAATGTCTCCAAAACCAACAGTTGTTAGTGTTACAATTGCCCAATATATACTTTTAGGAATATTTGTAAAACCATTTTCTGCGCCTTCAATCATATACATTACCGTACCTAATATAATACAGACAATTAATACAAAAAATAAGAATACGGCTATTTTTGCTCTACTAGATTTTAGTGCTAACAACAGTTTATTAGAAGCACCAATATATCTTGCTAATTTTAAAATTCTAAAAACCCTTAACAATCTTAATGCTCTTAAAGCAACTAAGTTATGTGAGCCAACTAATATAAAAGTAAGGTATTTTGGTATGGTAGAAAGTAAATCTATAATACCGTAAAAACTAAAAATGTATTTAAATGGTTTTTTTATTGAAACAATACGAAGTACATATTCTATAGAAAAAAAGATTGTAATAATCCACTCGCCAATGTTTAATAAAGTATGATGTTCATTATCAAAACTCTCTATACTTTCTAACATTACTAACAAGATACTTGCTATAATTGCTATAAGTAAGATTACATCAAATATTTTACCTTCTTTTGTATCTGCTTCATAGATAATTTCATGAAGTTTTTCTTTCCAGGTAGGTTTTTTTACAGAATTACTCAAATTTTAGTTTGTTTTCTATTACAATACTACAATTATTTACCGAGTTTAAAAATTTTTACAGTTAATTTTATCAGTATTTACAAGGGTTTGTTAAAAAGTTTCAAAAAAAATAAACTTTTTTAAAACCGTACTTCAAGTCTTCTCGTAAGTATGTGTGAGATTCAATTAAATATAAACTAAAAACTCACACAATGAAAAAAAGTAAAATTTTATTAGGAACTGTAATTCTTGGAATTATAGGTTTAATTACAGTAGCGGCAGATCATATAGAGGCGCCAGCAGCACAAGGTACATCTGCAGATATTACAGATTTCTATGCTTTTCAAGGAGAAAATACAGATAATATTGTATTTGTAGCAAACGTACAAGGCTTACTTAGTCCAAGTGCTACAGCAACAACATCTTTTGACGAAAATGTATTAGTAGAGTTTAATATTGACACAGATGGAGATAATATTGAAGATTTAGTTATACAAGCAATTCCAAGAGATGGTAAAATGTATTTCTTTGGTCCTATTGGTCCATCGTCTGTAGGGAAAAATAGTAATATTTCTTCAATGTCTTCTATAAAAGGAGAGGTAGCTATTACTTCTTATGGTTCGGATGCAGTAGTTGCAACGAATAGTTCTGGAATGAAAATGTTTGCAGGACCAAGAGATGATCCTTTCTTTATGGACTTTGCTAGATATGGAGAAGTAGTTGGTGGAACTGCACCTGGTTTTAATAATCCTGGAGCAGATACATTTGCAGGTTCTAATGTATTATCTATAGTTGTAGAAGTGCCTAAGAGTTTAGTAGGTACATCGGGTACAATTAATACTTGGGTAGAAGCAAAAGTAAAACAATAATTAACAAACTTTAAAACACAATATCATGAAAATTAATTTTATAAAATATACAGCAGCTTTATTAATGTCATCAATTGTATTAGTAAGTTGTAGCAATAACGAAGATGATTCAGTTCTTTCATCAACAACAGATTTTTCTGGAACTTATTTACAGAAAGATCAAATGGGTAGACCAGCAGTAAATACAGTTTTTGTTTCTTCTGGAAGTAAAGATGAATTTAACAATACTGTGCCTTCTGATCAAAATGCAAAATTTCAATCTATGTTTGAAGCAAATTTAACAGGTTTAAGTCCTGCTTACGCAAACGCTGGAGATAAAAATGCATTAGGTTTAGATGCCGCTTCTTTTACAGGTTTATTGGCTACAGATGTTTTAAATGTTTCTCTAGACGGTACAACAACTTTTTATGACGGAACAAATGTTTTAACAGGTAGAGCTTTAGCAGATGACGTAATTACTGTTGAGTTATTGTTGATTTTTGGAGGTGAAGACTTTACAGAAAACCCAACTTTATCTAACGATAACGTAGATGCAAATGATAAAGAATTTTTAACAAGTTTTCCTTATTTAGCTACTCCTTGGTAGAAGATAATTTAAAATCTGGTACATGTTTTGGGGAACATGTACCAGTATTTTTTAAACAATCTCCCTTTTTGTTTTTTTAAGTTTTTACTTTATGAAAACATATTAATTATCTAACTAATATTAAAATACAAACAATGAAATATTTCCAACTAATTTTATTATTTGTAACTTTTTCTATCGCAACAAGTTGCAATAATACATCAACAAACAAACAAATAACAAACACTAAAGATTATAATGAATTTTTAATAAGTTCAGAAAATAAATCTTTAGAAAATATACAAAAAGACTCTAAATTTTGGCAACAAAAATTAGAAAAAGCTCCTAATCAATATCCTTATAACGTTAAGCTAGCTTCTGCTAATAGCGCCATATTTTCATTAACAGGAGATATAGAATCTCTTAAAAAAGCTGAAGAAAACTTAGTTTTAGCAAATGAAAAAACAACCTATAATAATGCTGGTTATTTAAGAAGTTTATCTAGAAATTATATTTCTCAGCATAGATTTAAAGAAGCGTTAGTACTACTAAAAAAAGCTGAGTTAAATGGAGAAGATTTACTGCAAACACAGTACATGCTAATCGATGTAAATTTAGAATTAGGAAATTTAGTAGAAACAGAAAAATATTTATCTAAAGTTAAAAATTTTAATAGCTTCGATTATTTACTTAGAATTTCTAAATATAATGATCATATTGGCAACTTAAATAAAGCTATAGAATACTTAGAGGCATCTTTAGAAATTGCAAAATCTTCTAATAATAATACTTTAATTCAATGGAATTATACAAATCTTGCAGATTATTACGGACATGCAGGTAGAATTAAAGACTCTTATAATTCATATTTAAAAGCTTTAAAATTAAACCCTAACGATAGTTATGCAAAAAAAGGTATTGCTTGGATTGTTTATTCATATGAAAGAAACCCTACAGAAGCATTGAGAATTTTAGAAACTGTAACAAAAGAGAATAACGCGCCAGATTATCATTTATTAAAAGCAGAAATTTTAGAGTTTATGGAAAATTTAGAAGATAAAAACCTTCAGATTAAAAAATATTTAGCAAAAGTATCTAATAAAAATTATGGCGTAATGTATCATAAATATGATGTTTTACTATACGCAGATGATGTTTCTAAAAAAGAAAAAGCATTAGAAATTGCTGCGCAAGAAGTTTCAGAAAGACCAACGGCCCAATCTTACGATTTATTAGCTTGGTCATATTTTAAAAACGGACAGGTTGAAAAAGCATTAGAAGTTACAGAAAATCACGTAATTAATAAAACCTTCGAGCCAGAAGCTTTGTTGCACTCAGCTCATATTTTAAAAGCAAATGGTAGAGTAGAAGAAGCTATACTTTTAAAAGAAGAATTGGTAGAAAGTATTTATGAACTTGGTCCTTTAGTAGAACAAGAGATTAAAAATATATAAATTCGCAAAAAAATCATAAAAATGAAAAGTAGATTTATATTATTTGTACTTATTGCAAGTTGTTTTCAAGTAGTTGGTCAAGATTTAAAAGGACGTGTTTTAGATGTTTTTAATGCACCAATAGAAAATGCATATGTTTTTAATGCAACGTCAAATTCTCATACACATACAGATTTAAATGGTAATTTTAAAGTTACTAACTCTAAAATAGGAGATGTAATTCAGGTTGGTATTTTAGGTTTTGAAAAACAAGAGATTGTACTTTCAAAAATAAATTTTAAAAATCTAATTATAGTTTTAGAAACTAAAATTTTTCAATTAGAAGAATTGGTTTTACGTAAAGAAATTAATGCTTTACAAACTATTTCTAATATAGATTTATTGGTAAACCCTGTAAATAATTCTCAAGAAATTTTAAGAAAAGTACCTGGTTTAATTATAGGACAACATGCTGGAGGTGGAAAGGCAGAACAAATATTTTTACGTGGTTTTGATATAGATCATGGTACAGATATTGCACTTTCTGTAGACGGAATGCCAATAAATATGGTTTCTCATGCACATGGGCAAGGGTATAGCGATTTACATTTTATGATTCCAGAAACAATTCAAAAAATAGATTTTGGAAAAGGACCTTACTTTGCAAATCAAGGAGATTTTAATACTGCAGGTTATGTTAATTTTTCAACTAAAAAAAGTATTCAAAAAAGTACAATTTCTTTAGAAGCAGGTCAGTTTAACTCTCAAAGATTTTTAGGAATGTTTAATCTTTTAGAAAACAAAAAAGATGAAGACGCTTATGTTGCAATAGAATATATTGCAAATGATGGTCCTTTTGAATCTCCACAGAATTTTAATAGATTAAATTTATTTGGAAAATACAGTACTTTTTTAAACGGAAAAGATAGGGTGACTTTAACAGGGTCTCATTTTACAAGTAGTTGGGACGCTTCTGGTCAGATTCCTGAAAGAGAAGTTAATAACGGAAACATAACAAGATTTGGAGCAATTGATGATACTGAAGGGGGAACCACTTCTAGAACAAATTTTAATGTTCAATTAAATAAAACGTTATCAGACGAGTCTATTTTAAAAAGTAATGTTTTTTATTCTAATTATAATTTTGAATTGTTTTCTAATTTTACTTTCTTTTTAGAAGATCCTATTAACGGAGATCAAATAAAACAATTTGAAAATAGAGATATTTTTGGAGCAAATGCACAAATAATTTCTAATAAAGAATTTGGAGATGTAGAAGCAAAATTCACAAAAGGAGCAGGTTTACGTTACGATTTAATAAATGATATTGAACTTTCTCATACCAAAAATAGACAAGAAGTTTTAGATAGAATTCAGTTAGGAGATGTAAAGCAAACTAATATGTACGCATTTTTTAATTCAGAATTCGAGATAGGGAAATTCAAAATTTCACCAGCAGTTCGTTTAGATTATTTTAAATATGTTTATAATGATGCTTTGCAAACCAATTATGAAACATTAACTAAAAACAAAGCAATTGTAACACCAAAACTTAATTTTTTATATTCTCAGAACGATAATTTACAATGGTTTTTTAAATCTGGTATTGGTTTTCATTCTAATGATACAAGAGTTGTTTTACAACAAAATGCAGACAAAATTTTACCCAAAGCCTATGGTTTAGATTTTGGTAATATTTGGAAACCAACTAAGAATATGGTTTTAAATACAGCTGTTTGGTATTTATTATCTGAAGAAGAATTTGTGTATGTTGGTGATGCTGGTATTGTAGAACCATCTGGAGAGTCTGAACGTTTTGGAGTAGATTTTGGAATTACATATCAATTTACAGATTGGTTATTTTTTAATACAGATTTAACGCTTACAAAAGCAAGAAGTTTAGAAAATGTTAGTGGAGAAGATTACATTCCTTTAGCGCCAGATTTTACAATGGCAGGAGGTTTATCTATTTCTAACTTAGGGAATTTTTCTGGAGGTTTACAATATAGATTTATAGATGATAGACCAGCAAATGAAGACAATTCTATAGTTGCAGAAGGTTACTTTATAGCAGATTTTAATTTGAATTACAAAATGAGTAATAATATAACTTTGGGTGTTGCAATAGAAAATATTTTTGATGTTGCTTGGAATGAAACTCAGTTTGCAACAGAATCTAGATTACAAAATGAAGCAAATGCAGTAGAAGAAATTCATTTTACACCAGGAACACCATTTTTTGCAAAAGCAAGTATTAGTTATACATTTTAAAATATATAAAAATCTTAACCATGTTTGTTTTGGTTGATTTTAGTTGGATGAAATGCCTGTTACAATTTGTAACAGGCATTTTAATTTTGTGTCATTAAAAAATAAGAAAACTTAAATTATTTAGTAAAATAACTGCTAATTCCGCTTAAAATACTTTGTACAGCATAAGCAGCAAGAATTAGTCCCATAATTTTACTAATTACAGTAATTCCGTAATTACCAATTCTTTTTTGTAAATGGTTTGCAGTTAAAAGAATTAAGCAAGTTAACCCTATAACTATTAAAACTAAACCAGTGGTTAATGCTTGTTGTTGTATAGAGTAAATATGATTATCAGTCATTAAAACTACGCCCATAATTGCACCAGGAGAAGCAATAGAAGGTATTGCAATAGGAAAAATAGTTACGTGTTTGTAATCTGTAATTCCGTTTTTTTCTTGCTCTGGTTTTCCGTCTCCAAAAATCATTGTTAAAGCAAAAAGGAATAAAATTACACCGCCAGAAATTTGAAAAGCATCTAACGAAACAGACATTCCTTCTAAAATTAATTGCCCGATAACAATAAAAAATAAAAGAATTAAAAATGCAATTACAGTAGCTCTTAAAGCAACTTTCTTTTTATGTTTTAAATCTAATTCTTTAGTAGCTTCTAAATAAACAGGTATAGAACCTATTGGGTCTATTACAGCAAATATGAAAAATATTTTGGTTAAAATTTCTATCATAATTATTTAATTCTTTTTGCATGTGTAGTAAAAGACAAGCCTTGTTGGCCCATTGTAGATGTCATAACGCCTTCAAATAAAGGTTCGGAAGAGTTTTTAGGGATTTTCCATTCGAAAATAAAATTAGAACCAGTTCCTCCAGTAACATCAATTTCATCTATAATTATTTCAGTAGTTTCCATAGGAGCTAAGAAAATAGGGAAATCAAAATATTTTCTAATAGATTTACCATGCGTATCAAAATATTCTGCTTTTAAAATATAAATAGAATCTAAATCGCTTGTATTTCTTAAGCTAATCATAGCAGTCAAATTGTGCTTTTTATGTTCAGACATGCTATAAATTTGCGAATATATAGAAAGGTAAGATTTACCATATTCTAATGAATCTTTATTGCTAATATTAATAGTTCTTTTTCCCCAGTTTTCTTGGTTAATAGAACTAATTTCTTTCTTTTTATTACAGCTAACAATTATAAGACCTATTAATGCAAGAGATAAATATTTTATATTCATTTTAAAATGATTTTTTTATAATATAGTATAATTTTTAAAGGTAACTTGTTAATTTACAAATTTTAAGAATAGTTTAAAATTTAAACTACAAGTCTAACAGACGTTTAGCAGCATTAAAAGGTGTAGTTTTGCTGTTTTCTAAATTAATAATTTCTAACTCTAATTGTTTTTTAACGTTTTGTTTTTGGTAGAAATTAGTTTTTAATTGTTGTTCTATTGTAGATAATAACCAGAATTTATTTTGATTGTTTCTTTTAATATTAAAGTAAGAATTTTCTTTAGTTAAAGAAATGTAATCTTTAATCATTTTATTTATTTCTTCAATACCAGAATCGTGCAAAGCACTTGCTGTTAATACTTTTGGTTGCCATTTACTGTCCTTAAGAGGGTATAAATGTAATGCTCTATTAAATTCTACTTTTGCAATTTTTGCATTTTGCTTGTTTTCACCATCGGCTTTATTAATAACAATAGCATCAGCCATTTCTATAATTCCGCGTTTTATTCCTTGTAATTCATCTCCAGCACCAGCTAACTTCAATAATAAAAAGAAATCTACCATAGAATGCACCACAGTTTCCGATTGTCCAACGCCAACAGTTTCAATAATAATAGTATCAAAACCTGCAGCTTCACAAAGAATAATACTTTCTCGTGTTTTTTGAGCAACACCACCTAAAGAAGTTCCTGAAGGAGAAGGTCTAATAAAAGCATTTTTATCAGTTACCAATTCTTCCATTCTTGTTTTATCGCCTAAAATAGAACCTCTATTTACAGAACTACTAGGGTCTACAGCTAAAACAGCCACTTTTTTTCCTCTAGAAGTTAAGTGTTTTCCAAAAGCTTCTATAAATGTACTTTTACCAACACCAGGAACACCAGTAATACCTATTCTTACAGAGTTATTTGCAAGTGGTAAACAACGTTCTAAAATTTCGTTTGCTTTTTGTTGATGTTTAATATTTGTACTTTCTACCAAAGTAATTGCTTTACTAAGAAAAGTAATATTTCCTTTTAGAATATTTGTAACAAATTCATCTACAGAGTTTTGTTTTGCTCTACTTAATTTTATTTTTTCCGCAGAAGATTTACTAGTAGTTTCTGGTTTAGAAACTCCGTCTTTTTCGTGTAATGCAGAAGATTTATTTTTATCAATCAAAAGAGAAACGTTTAAAGTAAAAATAAGTAATTATAGAATAATAGGTAAGATTTTTGGGCCTAAAAATTTCATCCAAAGATATAAACTTGCGTAGAAACCTAATGCGCTAAATACAATTGTTTGTAATCTTTCTTTAAAGCTGAATATTTTAAAGAAAATAAAAATACCTATTGATAAAAATGCTACAATAGTAGGTAATAATCTTAGAATTGTATTTATGTTATAGTTTTCAAAATAAATTAATAAAAAATAGAGATCATTTATAGCAGTATAAATACTAAAACAAGATACTAAAACTAAAAACCAATCTAATAATTTAAAAATGTTGTCTTTTTTATATCTTTTATAAAGATACCAAAAAGCGAATAATGAAGGTAGAAATTGAATAAAGTAAATACTATGTTTCTGAAACCAGTTCATGGTAGGGTTTAGGTTAATCATTTCTCCAACTTTAATGCAACCAATAAAAGTTCCTGTGTAATTATAACTAAAAATTTTTGATGTAATTCCGTTTCTAAATAAGTGATCAAAAGCAAAGATTAATACATTTTGAAGTTGTGTTTTTAAAGGGAAAAACAATAAGAAAACACATAAAATATAAATGTTCTTTTTTCTACTTAGAATAGATATAACTTTCTTTTTCATGAAGTTAAAATGCATTTCTGTAAATTTAAAGATAAATATTTACAATTTTTGCAACACTTTAAAAAATGTGTCGTCTTTAGAGTAAGAAAGTATTAATGGAAACAACCAAACAACTACACCAACCAATTATTAATTTATGCAAAAACAATTGTGCAAAGTCGCAAATGCAATTGTATAATTTGTATTGCAAAGCGATGTTGTTGATTGCTAATAGATATGTAAAAGACAGGTTTATTGCAGAAGATGTTATGCAAGATGCTTTTGTAAAAGCTTTTAAAAACATAGATAAATATAAAAATGAAGTGGCTTTTGGAGCTTGGTTAAAAAGAATTGTAATTAACCAAAGTATAGATTATTTAAAGAAGAATAAGTTAGAATTAGTTTCTATAAATGATGAAGTTATTACAAAATGTGAAGAAGAAGATTGGGCAGTAGAAAGTACAATTTCTGTAGACAGAATAGTAGAAACTATTAATTGTTTAAAAGAAAAATATAGATTGGTTTTAACGCTATATTTATTAGAAGGTTACGATCATCAAGAAATATCTGAAATATTAAATATTACAGAAAATACATCTAGAACACAGTTGTTAAGAGGAAAAAAAATATTGAAAGAACAATTAAAAGAATTTAGTTATGCAGCAAGATATTAGAAATTCTACAAAGAATTACAAAGAAGAAAATATAGAATTGTCTGCAAATCATATGAGTAAATTTCAGGCTTTGTTAGAGAAAGAATTACATCAGAAAAAGCCCAAAAAGAAACCTTTTAAATGGCTTTCTATTGCAGCTTCTGTTGTTTTGTTACTAAGTTTAGGAATTAAATTTTATCCATCAGAAAATATAGAAATACCAAATACAGAAACAAAAGAAATTAGTTTAGGAAGTATTTCTCCAGAGTTTGAAACGATAGAAAAGTACTATAAAAATAGCATTAATCTAGAAATTAGTCAGTTAGAAATGACAGATGAAAACAAAGAAATTTTAGATAGTTATTTAATTAAAATAGGAGAATTAACAAAAGAATACAAATCATTAACGCTAGAGCTCAATAAAAACGGGGTTAATGATGCAACAATAGATGCATTAATACGTAATTTACAATTACGCTTACAGTTGCTAAAACGCTTGAAAAAGCAATTAAAACAACTTAAAAATTTAAATAAAACACAAAATGAAACACAAAATATATAAAAATATTTTCACACTTGTAGCAATCTGTTTTTTAGGAACAACTTTTGCGCAAAAGTTTGATAAAAAGTTTACAGAAAACTTTAATGTAAATAAAGATGTAGAAGTAGTTATTAATGCTTCTAATTCTGATATTAATGTTACAAATTGGTCTAAAAATGAAGTTGAAATAACAGCTTTTATAGAAATTGAAGGAGTTACTAAAGAAGAAGCAGAAGAATATTTTGAAAAATGGAATTTTGAAGCTTTAGGTAACAAGAAAAAGGTGCAAATTATTTCTAAAGGAAGCAATGCTTTTGGATTAAAAAATGATATAGTTTTCTTTAATAATATGGATTTTAATATTCAAATTCCTGAGATAACAATGCCAGATTTCGATTCAATAGAAATACCTGATATGAATTTTGATTTCGATTTTGATGATGATTTTGAATTTGATTTTGAATCTTTAGATGATTTGGAAGAAAATATGAAAAGAGATGGAAAATACTCTTTTGAATACCATAAAGATGATGAACATATTGTTATTAAATCTAAGAAAGAATGGGAGGAATTTAAAAAAACAAAAAGATATGAAGAGTTAAAAAAAGAGCTTAAAAGCACAAGTTCTAGAATAAAAACAGCAATGTTAAACTCTAAAAATCAGATTAAAAAAATTGACAAAAAGAAATTAAAAGAAGCTTTAGAAGAAGCTAGAGTTCAAATTAAAAACATAGATAAAGAACAAATTAGAGTTGGTTTATTAAAAGCTAAAGAAGCTTTAAAAAACATGAACTTTAGTTTTAACGGAAAATCTGATGATCTTACTATAAATGGTAAAAAAGTTAAAATAAAAAAGACAATAGAAATTAAAGTACCAAAAGGCGCAACTTTTAATTTAAACACACGCCATTGTAAAGTTAAATTGCCAAACACAGTTGCTTCTGGTAACGTAAAATATGGTTCTTTTAACGCTAATAATTTAATAGGAGGTAAGCTTACTGTAGATTCTTCTCCTGTAAATATTAATAGTTTAAACGCTTGTACTTTATTCTTAAACAATGTAACTGATGCTAAAATAGCATCAGTTATAAATACAAGTGTTAGTTCTAATACGTCTGATTTAGAGGTTTCTAAAGTTTTTGAAAATGTAAAATTATCAGATGAATTTGGTAAAATAATTATTGGTGGTTTTAGCAATAACTTTGAAGAATTAATTTTAAACTTAAGTAATTCTGAAGCAGAAATTAATTTTGGAGAAGTACATTCTAAAATAAAATATAATGTACACAAAGCAAAACTAAATAACCAACGAGTAAAATATTTTAAGAATTCTGAAACAACAAAAAATCTTTTAAAAATTACGGGAGAATATAGTACCATTACAATTAAGTAATTTATTAACTCTTTTTTAAGTAAACTTCACTCTAATTCCATTTCGCTATTCTTTTTAAAGTGCCTATCTTTATCCCCTGTAATTAGTCACTTTTTTTAATGGAACGCTACAAAGAAAATCAATTAAAAGTATACAATTCTCTATCTAAAAAGAAAGAGGATTTTAAACCAATAACAGAAGGTTACGTAGGCATGTATGTTTGTGGGCCAACTGTATATAGTAATGCACATTTAGGAAACGTAAGAACTTTTATGTTTTTTGATGTTGTATATCGTTATTTACTACATTTAGGCTATAAAGTACGTTATGTTCGTAATATTACAGACGCAGGTCATTTAGAAAATGATGCAGAAGAAGGCGAAGATAAAATTGCTAAAAAGGCACGTTTAGAACAAATAGAACCTATGGAAGTAGTACAGCGTTATACTGTAGATTTTCATAATGTTTTAAAAAACTACAATTTTTTACCACCAAGTATAGAGCCTACAGCAACTGGTCATATAGTAGAACAAATAGAAATGATTAAAGAAATCATAGATAAAGGTTTTGCTTATGAAGTAAATGGTTCTGTTTATTTTGATGTTTTAGAATATAATAAAACAGAAAATTATGGTATTCTTTCTGGTAGAAAAGTTGAAGACCTTATTCATAATACAAGAACTTTAGACGGACAATCAGACAAGAAAAATCCGCAAGATTTTGCACTTTGGAAAAAAGCAGACGAACGTCACATAATGCGTTGGCCTTCTCCTTGGAGTGATGGTTTTCCTGGTTGGCATTTAGAATGTTCTGTAATGAGTACAAAATATTTAGGAGAAAGTTTTGATATTCATGGAGGAGGAATGGATTTAAAATTTCCTCATCACGAATGTGAAATTGCACAATCTAAAACTTGTAGTGGGGTAAAACCTGTAAATTATTGGATGCACACAAATATGCTTTCTTTAAATAGTCAAAGAATGGCAAAATCTACAGGAAATTTTATTTTACCAAATGAAATTTTAACAGGAGAAAACAATCTTTTACCAAAAGCATTTTCTGCAAGTGTAGTTCGTTTCTTTAACATGCAAGCAAATTATAGAAGTATTCTAGATTTTTCTGGAGATGCTTTAGAGGCTTCAGAAAAAGGACATGCTAAATTAATGGAAGCTGTAAACTTTTTAGACAAAATTGAAGGAAGTAAAACGTCTACATTTAATGTTAAAGAATGGAAAGCTACTTGTTATGCTGCCATGAACGACGATTTTAATACACCAATTTTAATTTCTCATTTATTTGAAGCTGTAAAAGTTATCAATCAAATAAAAGAACAAAAAGCAAGTTTAACTTTAGAAGATCTAGAAGATTTTAAAGAAACAATAAACGCTTTTGTTTTTGATGTTTTAGGATTAATGAATGAAAATTCTCAAGACAATTCAGGAAAAATAAATGGAGTTGTAGAGTTGCTAATTAAATTGAGAAAAGAAGCAAGAGAAAATAAAGATTGGGCTTTGTCGGATCAAATTAGAGACGAGTTAATTGCTTTGGGAATTCAGTTAAAAGATGGTAAAGATGGTACAACTTTTTCTATAAATTAAATTGAAGAAAATACTATCATATCCATTTATTCTGTTGGTTCGTTTTTATCAAACCGCAATTTCACCATTTACACCAGCAACATGTAGATATAGCCCTACGTGTTCACATTACACAATAGAGGCATTGCAAAAGCACGGTTTGTTTTCTGGTGGTTGGTTGGCAATAAAAAGAATATTTAGTTGTCATCCTTGGGGCGGAAGTGGTTATGATCCTGTTCCAGAAAAGAAAGAAAATTTAAAATAGTCATTACTTATTAGAAATGTAAAGTAATCTAAACTTTAGTTAAAGATTATTATTCTAGATTTACAATGACAAAAAAATATAAAATATATGAGTTTTTTAGCAATAGAATGGAATCCTTCATTAGGAATAGATTTAGGTTTTTTCGTAATTCGTTGGTATAGTTTAATGTTTGTAGCGGCTTTTTTATTAGGGCTACGTTTCATGAAAAAAATTTATATAGAAGATAAGATTCCTGTAGAAAAAATGGATCCATTATTTATGTACGTTTTTCTTTCTATGTTAATAGGAATGCGTTTAGGAGATGTATTTTTTTATAGTTGGGATTATTATCAAAATAACTTACTAGAAATATTTTTACCATTTAAAAAATCTGCAGAAGGCTGGAAATTTACAGGTTTTACAGGTTTTGCAAGTCATGGTGCTGCCATTGGTATTCCTATTGCAATGTATTTTTATGCTAAAAAACATTTAAATAAACCTTGGTTATTTATCTTAGATAGATTGGCTATTATGGTTGCTTTGGCAGGGTTTTTTATTCGTTTTGGTAATTTCTTTAACTCAGAAATTTACGGAAAAGAAACAGGTTCTAGTTTTGGTGTTATTTTTAAAGCAGCAGGAGAAACTGCAGCAAGACATCCTACGCAATTATATGAAGCTTTTAGTTACTTAGCTTTATTCTTTGTAATGTGGCATTTATATTGGAAAACAAATAAAAAACAACATACAGGTTTTCTTTTTGGTTTGTTTATGGTAGTTTTGTGGTCTTTACGTTTTGTAATAGAATTTTTAAAAGAACCACAAGTAGAAATTAGAGGAGAAGAATGGCTTTTTAGTCCTTTAAATACAGGGCAAGTATTAAGTATTCCTCTAGTTTTAATTGGTGTTTGGTTAATGTTGAGAAAATCAAAAAAAGAAGCTTAGATTTTTTATGGAAAAATTAAAACAACGCTGGAATATAGATAGTAATTGGGCTATAGTAGCTATATTTATAGTTTTTGCAATTAATGGTTCTTTTGCTTCTTGGGTAGCAAAACCCCTTACCGCTTTTTTAGGTCTAGATAAAGAAACAGTTTCTGGGTTTATTTATTGGCCTTTAAGAATCTTACTTATATTTCCTATTTATCAATTAACTTTACCAATTGTTGGTTGGTTATTTGGTCAATTTAAGTTTTTTTGGGCTTTCGAAAAAAAGTTTTTAACCAGATTAGGTTTGGGTTTTTTATTTAAAACTGAAGATTAATTTTCTATTAACTCTTCATTTTTTCTTTTATTAATTACGTAGCTATAAACCCACATAATTGTAAATGTAGGTATAACGTCTAAAGGAAGAATTTCTTCTAAAAAAGAGACAATACCTGCAACTTTACCTTCTTTTCCTTTATACATTTTTGTCATTATATAAGCAGAAAGTGGTGCCCAAATAAAATCGAAAGGAAGAAAAGGAATGAAACCAATAGCATCTAAAACAATACTAGCAGCTAATTTTTTATATTTATTACTCATATCTTATACTATTCAAAATTCTTGCCAAAATACTAATTTCGTCGAGAATTCAATATTTTAATTAAAAATACGCTTTTCAGGTGAAATTTAATCAATTTAAAAATAAAATAGATTCGCTTAAAACCAGAAAATTAGGTGGTTTAAATGCTCAGTTTAAACTAGCGCCAGAACTTCGCTTAAAATATGATGCCGATAAAATAAAAGCTAATAATCCTAGAAAAGCTGCTGTTTTAGCCTTGTTTTATCCGAATGAAAACGAAGAAACAACCTTTATTTTAACAGAAAGAGCAAGTTATAAAGGCACGCATTCTGCACAAATAAGTTTTCCTGGTGGTAAACTAGATAAAATAGACAATAACCTAGAAGAAACTGCTTTAAGAGAAGCTTTTGAAGAAGTAGGTGTTTTGTCTAATAATGTAGAAGTTATTAGAGAATTAACAGACGTTTATATACCGCCAAGTAATTTTTTAGCAACACCTTTTATTGGTTTTATTGAAGAAAAACCTGTTTTTGTTACCAATTATGAAGTTGAAACTACAATTGAGGTATTATTAGACGACTTATTAAATGAAAGCTCTTTAACTACTGTAAATTTAACTACTTCTTACATGCGTAATGCAGATGTACCTTGCTTTAAACTAAATGGTTACATTGTTTGGGGTGCAACTGCAATGATGTTATCTGAAATTAAAGAACTTCTAAAGTATTAAATTTTGTGTTTAGTTTTGTAAATTTGTTATTAACCAAGTATTAAAAAAGAATTAAAATGCCTTTATTTAAAAGAAATCCTTTTGGTCATATTTTATTTTTGAAAAAAATGATTATTAGAATCTTTGGGTTAATTTCTCATGGAAGATACCGTAAATTTAATAGTTTACAGATAGAAGGTTCTGAGATTTTAAGAAATTTACCAGACAATAATGTTTTATTTATTTCCAATCATCAAACATATTTTGCAGATGTTGCAGCTATGTTTCATGTTTTTAACGCTGCCTTAAGTGGTAGAGACGATTCTATTAAAAATGTTGGTTATATCTGGCATCCTAAATTAAATATTTATTTTGTTGCAGCTGGTGAAACCATGAAATCTGGTTTGTTACCAAAAATATTTGCTTATGCAGGTTCTGTTTCTATAGATAGAACTTGGCGAAGTGCAGGTAAAAATGTAAACAGACAAGTTAAAAATTCTGATATTTCTAATATTCAAAAAGCCATAAAAGATGGTTGGGTAATTACATTTCCACAAGGTACAACAACACCTTTTAAACCAATTAGAAGAGGAACAGCACACATTATTAAAACATGTAAACCTGTTGTAGTACCAATAGTTATAGATGGTTTTAGACGTTCTTTTGATAAAAAAGGATTAAGTATAAAGAAACGTAACGTTTTACAATCTATGGTTATTAAAGAACCTTTAGAAATAGATTACGATAATGAAAGTGTTGCAGATATTGTTACAAAAATTGAGTTTGCAATAGAACAACACCCTTCTTTCCTAAAAGTTTTATCTGTAAAAGAAATAGAAGAACTTACTAAAGAAGAAGAGGAGTTGAATAAAAAACGAGAATTCTGGGGTTCTTAATTTTTCTTCTTTTTTAAATCAAATATTTTAACTTCAATTCCTACAAAAAAACTATATCTATACGTTAAGTCGTCATAAATATATTCTAAATCTGTTCTTTGTGTTAGTTGGTTTAAAACACTTAATCTTACTGTGTCGCTAATAAAATAATCTAACTGCAATGCAGCAGACCAACTAAAAAGGTTTTTATTTTGTCTATTAATATAGCCAGCTCCAATAGAAGGTGTTGCGTGTAAATTATAGTTGTCAAAAACATCCATAAAAGTAAATCCTGCAAATGCTCCAAGTCTAGTGTATTGATCTTTTAATCTGGCATTTTCAATTTCTAATCCATAAATAACGTAACCTAAATTGTTTTCTTTAAGTTCATGTTTTGCACGAACTAAGAAATTTAGTGTTCCTGCTTTATTTCCTAAATCATCACCAAAGGCTAATAATTTAAAATCTTGATGTGCAGATAGTGTTATAGAATTTTGTGCATTAACATAAATACTGCTTATAGCAAGTAGTATGAAAAAAAGGGGGAATTTTTTCATTTTGTTTTTTTATTAAAGATAACATTTTTTTTGAAGAGATCTTGCTGAAGGAGAATATTATTTAAGATTTATTTAATTTAATGCTTCTTTTAAAATTGTAATTGGGTGTTTTGCTATTCGTTTTGTCCCATCAAAAATTTGATGTCTACAACTTGTACCTGCAGCAACAATTTCTGTATCTTTTGGTGTATTTCTTACTTTAGGAAATAAAGTATCCTCACCAACTTGCATAGAAATATTATAATGTTCTTTCTCATAACCAAAAGAACCTGCCATACCACAACAACCAGAATTTATAATTGTTACAGAATAATTTGTTGGAATATTTAAAATTTGAAAACTAGCATGTGTACCTGATAATGCTTTTTGATGACAATGCCCATGTATTTTTAAAGTCTTAGGATTTGAAGTGAAAACAGCAGTATCTAAATTTCCTTTTTCTACTTCTTTTGCCAAAAATTCTTCAAAAGTAAATACATTTTCTGCAATTTTTTCTGCGGATGCTTTATCGTCTGCTAAACGAATATATTCATCTCTAAAAGTTAAAATAGCAGAAGGTTCTATTCCTATTAAAGGTGTTTCTGCAGTAATAATATCTTTAAATATTTTTACATTCAAATTGCAAATAATTTTTGCTTGTTTTAAAAAACCTTTAGAAATAAAACTTCTACCAGATTCTTCATGGTTTATAATTTGTAAATTATAACCTAATTTTTCAAGTAAATAGAAAGCATCTTTACCAATTTCTACATCATAAAAGTTGGTAAATTCATCACAAAATAAGTAAACCGTTTTTTTGTTATTAGATTTTGGTTGTTTTTTGTACCAGTTTTTTAATGTTTTAGGTGCTAATTTAGGAACCGATCTTTGTTGCGCAACGCCCATTATAGATTTTGCGAAAGGTGTATTTAATATCGCGTTTGTAAGAGCAGGAGCAATGCTACCTAATTTATTATACTTAACATTTTCTGCAAATAATTTGCTTCTAAAAGAATAACCATTTGTTTCTTGATATTGGTATAAGAACTCTGCTTTCATAGTTGCAATGTCTACATTACTTGGGCATTCTGTAGCGCAAGCCTTACAACTTAAACATAGATCGAAAACTTGTTTTAATTCTTTATGATTAAATTTATTTTTTTCATTAGAATTTGTTAAAAATTCTCGTAATGTATTAGCTCTAGCTCTTGTAGTATCTTTTTCATCTTTTGTAGCTCTGTAACTTGGACACATGGTTCCACCAGCTTCTACAGGTTTTCTGCAATCTCCAGAACCGTTACACTTTTCTGCTAACTTTAAAATACCTTCGCTATCAGAAAAATCTTGAATTGTTTCTATTTTTGGTTCAACTCTATCAATTTTATATCGCAAGTTTTCATCCATAGAAAAAGCATCTGTTATTTTTCCTTGGTTAAAAATATTGTTAGGATCAAAAGCTTTTTTTAGTCTTCTTAATAATTGATAATTTTTATCACCAATCATTAAAGGAATAAATTCTGCACGCACAATTCCATCTCCATGCTCGCCAGAAAAAGAACCTTTGTACTTTTTTACTAACTCTGCAGTTTCTGTTGTAATTTTTCTAAATAAAACAACGTCTTCTTTTTTTTTTAAATTTAAAATTGGTCTTAAATGTAATTCTCCTGCACCTGCATGTGCGTAATACACCGCGTTTTGCTGGTATTTATCCATTATTTGTGTAAACTCTACAATATAATTGGGTAAATCTTCTAAAGCTACTGCAGTATCTTCTATACAAGCAACAGCTTTCATATCTCCAATCATGTTTCCTAAAGCACCTAAACCTGCTTTTCTTAAATAATGCACTTTGGCAATATCGTTACCATATACTTTTGGGTGATGATAACCGAAATTATTTTTTTCTAAATCTGTAATTAAATTATCTGCTAAAACTTCTGCTTCTTCAATAGTATTTGCAGAAACTTCTAACATTAAGACAGCCTCTGGGTCTCCTTGTAAAAAGAAACGATTTTTTGCTAAATCCCTATTGTTTTTTGTACAATCTAAAATGGTTTTATCCATTAATTCGCAATTATACAAATTATGTTTCATTGCGGTTACAGTAGCAACTAAGCTCTCGTTAATACTTGTAAAATGGGTACAAACCATTATACTTTCTTTTGGCGGTAACTGGTCTAATTGCAATGTAATTGTTGTAGAAAAAGCTAAAGTACCTTCGCTACCAGATAAAAATTTAGCAACATTTATGGTTTTAGAATTTCCACCAAATAAATCTGATGTTAAAAATTCATCTACAGCATACCCTGTGTTTCTTCTATGAATAGTTTCTTTAGGAAACTCATTTTTAATTTCTTGCTGATTTGCTTCTAAAGAAAGTTCTTTAAAAATAGCAG
>TARA_R110002049_G_scaffold168851_1_pt1 | contig 20925 bp, 18 predicted proteins | sample TARA_R110002049 | Tara Oceans TARA_R110002049 (sample SAMEA4396941) | marine metagenome | biome: Polar Biome; feature: [SRF] surface water layer (ENVO:00010504); material: water (ENVO:00002006), including particulate matter (ENVO:01000060) such as... | depth 5 m
AGACGAACGTAAACATTCAAAAGGTTTTATAATTATATCTTCACTTTTATTTTTCATTGGTGTGCTGTTTGGTTATTATATTGTAACACCACTTTCGTTAAACTTTTTAGCAAATTATAGCATTTCAGAGGTTGTTGATAATCAAATTGATATCAGTTCATATATTGCTTTGGTGCGCTCTTCATCTTTGGCATCGGGTATAATTTTTGAGCTACCCATTATCATCTATTTTTTAACCAAAATAGGATTGGTAACGCCAGAAATAATGAGAAAATACAGAAAATATGCCTTAGTTATCGTATTAATTCTTTCAGCAATCATTACACCTCCAGATATTGCAAGTCAGGTTATTGTAGCTATTCCAATTCTAATATTATACCAAGTAAGTATTTATATTTCTAAAGTTGTAGTTAGAAATCAACTTAAAAAAGAAAAAAGAAATGTCTGATATAGTTACCGAATTCAATGCTTATCGCGAGAGAATGAATGCTGAAATTCTAGCTGATAATAATAAGGTTATAAAACGTATTTTTAATTTAGATACCAACGCTTACGCAAAAGACTCATCTGCTGGCGCTCGTTTGCAACGAGTGTTAATAAATTATTATTTGTTAGAACTTACCGCTTCATAAAATCATAAACAGGTTTAATAGAATTTTTGAAAATTAAAATTTAATCGAGGCGTCAGTCGTTACAAACGAGCGCTATCCGGGAAATAAGCTATTTAGTTTACAGTATTCAGTCGCAGTTTGCAGTGGTTTACGTTTTTAAAATTTGGCTTTTAGACTTCATTTTGATGTTTATTTTTGGGCGTTACCCTATCGGGTCGGGCTTTGTGTTGCAATCTTTTGTTTTTTGTCATTCCTGCACAGGTAGGAATCCACTATTAAAAACAGTTTTTTCCAAAGTGTCGTTTATACTTGCCAATAAAAACAAAAGGATTTCCACTACAATCCCTAACGCACCTGCTGGCGCTCGTTTGCAACGAGTGTCAATAAATTATTACTTGTTAGAACTTACCCAAGGTAAAACCATCTATTATTAGCAATACAAACCCGCAAATTAAGGTTATTCAACAATTAAAAAGTTAATGAAACGTTATACAGTCGCTACAATTTCCACAATTAATTAAAATTTCCGTAATTGCACCCATGATTCTAAGAGCCGAAAATTTAATGAAGTCCTACAGCGGACGAAAAGTAGTGAAAGATGTTTCCTTGGAAGTAAACCAAGGCGAAATTGTTGGCCTTTTAGGACCTAACGGTGCTGGAAAAACAACGTCCTTTTACATGATTGTGGGTTTAATTAAACCCAATGGCGGTCATATATTTTTGGACAATACGGAGATTACCAAATACCCTATGTACAAACGTGCGCAAAATGGTATTGGTTACTTAGCACAGGAAGCTTCTGTTTTTAGAAAGTTAAGTATTGAAGATAATATTTTAAGCGTGTTACAACTTACCAAACTGAGTAAAAAAGAACAAAACCTAAAAATGGAATCGCTGATTGAAGAATTTGGCCTAAGTCACATTCGTAAAAGTCGTGGCGATTTATTATCGGGTGGCGAGCGGCGGCGTACAGAGATTGCTCGTGCCTTGGCAACCGACCCAAATTTTATACTTTTAGATGAACCTTTTGCAGGTGTAGATCCTGTGGCTGTTGAAGATATCCAGCGTATTGTAGCGCAACTTACCAAAAAGAATATCGGTATTCTTATTACCGACCATAATGTACAAGAAACACTTGCCATAACTGATAGAACCTATTTAATGTTTGAAGGTGGTATTTTAAAACATGGTATTCCTGAAGATCTTGCAAATGATGAGATGGTGCGTAAAGTGTATTTAGGACAGAATTTTGAGTTGCGAAAGAAGAAGATTCGGGAGTAGTTTTCAGTTTTCAGTCGCAGTGTTCAGTTACCAGTCGCAGTGTTCAGTTCTCAGTCGCAGTGTTCAGTTACCAGTCGCAGTGTTCAGTTTTCAGTCTCAGTTTTCAGTTTACAGTTTTCAGTCGCAGTATTCGGTTTTCAGTCACACTATTTAGTCAACATTAGCAGGTATTATTTTATTCGGTTTCAACTTTGCGACTCTGCGTCTTTCCGAGAAAATTTTCCATGAACCTTTGTGGGACACAGTGTTCAGTTTTCAGTCGCAGTGTTCAGTTACCAGTCTCAGTGTTCAGTTTTCAGTTTACAGTTTTCAGTCGCAGTATTCGGTTTTCAGTCGCAATGTTCAGTTTTTGAAAATATCAGCCAAATATCTTTATCACTCTTTCAATAACTTCTTCTTAATAAAAACAAAAATTTTTACCAATAAAAACGCCAAAAACCCAACACCCAAGCCTACAATAAAATCCCGAATAAAACTGGGGAGTACTTCTAAAAAATGATGTAAAAAAGCTATATTATGCACAAAAATACCACCTGCAACAAGCAGCAAAGCTATAGTACCAATAACGGACAAGCTTTTTATAACCCATGGTAATGTTTTAATCAAAAGATTGCCAAATATATATGATATACTTTTTTTGTTATCACTTAAACTAACTAGTTTTAACCCAAAATCATCCATTCTCACAATAAGGGCAACAATGCCATATACTCCAATGGTAGCTATAATAGCCACAATAGATACTACTAAAATTTGAAATAAAATAGGTTTACCAATCACCGTTCCAAGCGCAATAATTACGATTTCTACTGATAAAATAAAATCAGTAAAAATTGCTGACTTAACCTTCATTTTTTCAGCAACAGCCTGCTCTTGTTTAGATAAGATAATTTCATCTTCAAAATGTTCTTCTTTGTTCTTATCATGTTTATCTGGAACGAAAAAATGATACACTTTTTCAAACCCTTCAAAGGCTAAATAAACACCTCCTAAAATTAAAGCCAAAGTAACTGCCCAGGGCGCAAACGCACTGAACAAAAATGCTATTGGTAAAATAATTAATTTATTAAGCGCAGAGCCTTTGGTTATTGCCCATAATACAGGAAGCTCTCTAGACGCTAGAAATCCAGTCGCTTTTTCAGCATTTACGGCTAAATCATCGCCTAAAATACCAGCTGTTTTTTTGGTAGAAATTTTACTCATTACTACCACATCGTCCATTAAAGCCGCTATATCGTCAAAAAGTGCAAAAAAACCTGATGCCATTACATTTATTTAGAAGTTAAATTGTCTAAAACAGACATCATTATATATAGTAATATAATTATTGGAATAGCCGCAAAATGCAAAACAATAATAAGTACGGCACTGAGCAAAATAAAAATATACCGGGTTGAGTTTCCTTTAAAACTATACTCCTTAAATTTTAAAGCAAACAATTTAATGTTACTGTTTAGTAACCAACTGCTTAATAATGTAACACCAATTAAAAACCATTTATTTAGAATGATAGTATTTATAGCATCATTATTTTGAAACTCCAAAATTAAAGGCAATGATAAAATGAGTAGTGCATTGGCTGGTGTTGGTAACCCTTTAAAATAGGTTTGTTGGTCTTCGTCTAAATTAAATTTTGCAAGCCTGTAAGCTGATGCCAAGGTTATTGCTAAACCTAAAAATGGTAATATTTTTAATTCGTCCCAACTTAAATCGGACATTTCCAATAATTTATAAACGATCAGTCCTGGCACTAAACCACTAGTCACCATATCGGCAAGCGAATCTAACTGAAGACCTAATTCACTTTGAACATTTAGTTTTCTAGCTGTAAATCCATCAAAAAAATCAAAGAATATACCCAGAAACACAAAAATTGCAGCTATAACAAAGTTGTTGTTTGTGACAAAAATAACCGCAATACTTCCACATAATAAATTTAAAAGTGTCAGCGCATTTGGAATATATTTTTTCATAATTGGTATTTTACGTTTGTAAAAATAACAAACAATTTCAGTCTAATATCAAATAATCTATATGATTATGCTAAAATAATTTGAATTAGTTTTCGCTAATTCGAGGCATGAAATTTCAGAATAGCCCTAGCTATTATTACATTTTATAACAATGAAGTAGTAGAAAAACAAAACAATTATTAGTGTAATTGTATAGTTTATTTGATATATAACAATATCTATTATATTTTGAAGTTTTAAAGATTGTAAATAATGTGCATCTTTGTAAAAAAAATTGCGATTGAAACCCTACATAACTGCATTATTCTTAATATTCTCAATGCAAATATTTAGTCAAACTGTTAGAAAGTATTCTAATGAGTTTATGAATATTGGTGTTGATGCTGCTGCATTGGGCATGAGTAGTGCCGTTGCGTCACATACTGCCGATGTTAATTCTGGCTACTGGAATCCTGCTGGTTTATTAAAACTTGAAGACAACCAATTGGCTTTGATGCACTCTAGCTATTTTGCAAATATTGCCAACTACGATTATGCCGCTTTTGCGATGCCTTTGGACGACAGAAGTGCGGTAGGAATTTCCTTAATCCGTTTTGCAGTTGATGATATTTTAAACACAACACAACTTATAGACGAACAAGGAAATATTAATTATGATAGAATTAGTCTGTTCTCAACTGCCGATTATGGTTTAACATTTTCATATGCCAGAAAATTGCCCGTACAAGGTTTAAATTATGGCGTTAATGCTAAAGTGATAAGAAGAATTATAGGCGATTTTGCGTCCTCTTGGGGGTTTGGTTTAGATTTTGGAATTCAGTTTGAAACCAATAATGATTGGAGATTTGGTTTAATGGCTAGAGATATTACCACCACTTTTAATGCTTGGGCTATTGATGAAGGAGAGTTTGAAACCATACGTGATGCGGTTGAAGGACAAAACCAAGAGTTACCGGAAACTACTGAAATTACAATTCCTAAATTACAAATTGGACTTTCAAAATTAGTCGATTTTAATTTTGATTATACGCTTTTAATGGCTGCCAATTTAAATGTGCGTTTTGAGGAAAATAATGATATTATATCAACATCATTCGCCAGTGTAAATCCCGCTTTGGGTTTAGAGTTTGGATATATCGATATGGTATATTTACGCGCTGGTATGGGTAACTTCCAAAATGAACTGCAAATAGATAATACTGAGCAATTAAGCTTTCAACCCAGTTTTGGTGTTGGTTTTAAATACAATGGTATTCAAATAGATTATGCTTTTACAGATATTGGCGACCAAAGTGTGGCATTATATTCCAATGTATTTTCATTAAAAATCGATTTTAGTACCTTTCGGTAATATTTTAGTTGCATGAAAAAATCTTTACTCCTTCTATCCTTATTTATTAGTTCACAATTCATTTTTGCTCAAGAAAATCTTTTATCTGAACAAGCGGAAATTAGTGTGCTAACTATTTCTCCCGGTAATTCATTAAATGATGCTTTTGGCCATAATGCTTTTAGAATAAAAGATTCAGCTAATAATTTAGATATCACTTTTGATTATGGCAGATTTGATTTTGAAGCTCCTAATTTCTATTTAAACTTCGCTAGAGGAAAATTAAACTATTCTATTGGAAGTATTAATTTTTATGATTTTTTGCGTTTTTATATCTACCAAAATAGAACGGTTAAAGAACAGCTTTTAAATCTATCTCAAAGCGAAAAGCAAACATTGTACAATTACCTTTTAGAAAATAACAAACCCGAAAATAGGGAGTATTTATATGAATTTTTTTTTGATAATTGTGCTACAAAAATCAAGGATGTTGTAAATATAACTTTAAGCAATACCATTGATTTTAAAATTCCTGAAGATTTAAAACAAGACACTTTTAGAACTTTAATTCATAATAACTTGAATAGAAATTCTTGGGGAAGTTTGGGTATTGATGTAGCTTTAGGTTCTGTTATTGACAGAAAAGCAACTCCAGAAGAACACATGTTTTTACCTGAAAATATTTATCGGTTTTTTGAGGTTGCCACGATTAAAAACGACAACAAATTAGTAAAAGAAAGTAATGTGCTTTATCAAAAAAAGAAAACTGTAAAATCGAGCTCTTTTTTAACGAGTCCGTTATTCGTTTTTGGTAGTATTGCTATTCTTATTCTTTATATCACTTTTAAGGATTACAAAAACCGTAAACAAACAAAATGGCTTGATATTGTATTGTTTAGCATTACGGGAATAATTGGTGTATTAATTTTACTATTGTGGTTTGCTACCGACCACAAAGGTACGCACCAAAACTATAATTTACTTTGGGCTTTTGCTCTCAATATTTTGTTTATTGGTCAATTTTTTAAAGAGAAAGTAAGTAATTGGTTTATTAAGTATATCAAACTCTTAATTATCCTCTTATGCTTATTAACGCTACATTGGATTATAGGTGTACAGGTTTTTGCTATAGGATTAATTCCTTTTTTAGTAGCTCTTTTTATAAGGTATATTTATTTGATTAAGATTTTCTCGCAAAGACGCTAAGGCGCAAAAGTTGAAACTGAATGTAACAATGCCTGTAACTGCCAACTGAATACTGCGACTGTAAACTGAATACTGCGACTGTAAACTGAAAACTGCGACTGTAAACTGAAAACTGCGACTGTAAACTGAATACTGCGACTGTAAACTGAATACTGTGTCCCACTAAGGTTCATGAAAAATTTCTCGCAAAGACGCAGAGGCGCAAAGTTGAAACTGAATGTAACAATGCCTGTAACTGCCAACTGAATACTGCGACTGCAAACTGAGTACTGCAACTGTAAACTGAAAACTGCGACTGAGACTGAAAACCGCGACTGAGACTGAATACTGAATACTGTAAACTGAATACTGTGTCTCACTAAGAGCCATGAAAAATTTTCTCGCAAAGACGCTAAGGCGCAAAGTTGAAACCGAATAAAATAATACCTGCTAATGTTCACTAAATGGTAGTACTGCAAACTGAAAACTGAGACTGAGACTGAGAACTGCGACTGAGACTGAAAACTGCAACTGTGACTCCTACCTTGAAACAGAAAAGACACGAATTTCACGAATTTTCACGGATGTATTAAGCTACTCAGATTGTTTAGTTATTTCGCAGAGATTCACGGAGCCTGACAAAGATACACGGAGTTTTACTGGAGACTGCGACTGAGACTGAAAACTGCGACTGAGACTGAAAACTGAATACTGTGACTGCGAACTGAAAACTGATTCATTGTCCTCTATAAAAAATAACAGTGCTTAGTGTTTTTACCAAAATATTTACGTCAAGAAAAAAGCTTCTGTGTTTAATATAATACAAATCGTATTGAAGCTTCAATAAACTATCATCTACTGACGAACCGTACCTTGTTTTAACTTGTGCCCAACCTGTAAGTCCGGGTTTTATAATATGCCTAGTTTCATAAAACGGTAGTATTTGCGATAGCTCTCTAACAAAATGAGGGCGTTCTGGACGCGGGCCAATTAAACTCATATCACCTTTTAATATATTGATAAATTGAGGTATTTCATCAAGTCTTGAGTTTCTTAAAAACTTCCCGAAAGGTGTTATTCTTATATCATTCTTTTTTGCCCAAACAACTCCGTCTTTTTCGGCATTTTTCATCATCGTTCTAAATTTTATAATTCTAAAAAGATTACCGTTTTTCCCAATGCGCTCTTGGGTATAAAACAAAGATCCACGGTTTGCTATGGTGTTCCCTAATAAAACAAATGGTAAAAAAACAATTCCAATTAAAGCTCCAACAAAAGAAATAATCAGATCAAAAATTCTATGAAAAAAACCATACATTTTGTTTTGGTTACTTCGGCTAAACGGAAAATATTTATAAAAATCCTTTCCAACAAATTGAACGGGAATACGTTGCATCATATCCTCATAAACTTGGGTATATTCTTTTATTGGAAAGCCACCTTCTAAAAGTGTGATTAAATCACGATAAATTTCTGGTGTTATAGACTCCGAATTATAACTTGCAATAACAATTTCAGATATATTTTCGTCTTTAATAACTTGATAAATTTGCTTCGGGCTATATTCAACAATATCCTTAAACTTAACTCGTTTAGTTTTATTTGTTTCACAATTAATAAAACCTACTATTTTATAATTGGGATCTGCCGTGTTAAATGCTTCTACTATTATTTTAATATTGGACGTTTCTCCCACTATTAAAACCTTTTTATAAAACCTTGGAGATACTATAAAAGTTATATACAGAAAACGCCAAATGAACAAAGCGGTAAGGATGGAAAAATAGAAAAACAAGATTTGAAGTCTGTTTTCGGGTAAAATAGGTGTAAAAAACGGAGTTAAAAAGTAAAAAAGGACCGTAACGGAAACGGTTAACACTATATTAGTGAATACTTTTTCAAGTTTACTGGACTTTTGCAAATCGTAAAGTTCAAAAATAGTTCCAAATACAGATATATAAATGACAAGAACAAAAATCCAGTTCCAATTTTCTTTTGTAATGGTAAAGTAATCAAAATCAAAAGTATTACTCACAAAATAAAGCACAATAAGTATGGAGGCAATATCAAACAAACGCAGCAATACCTTACGTTCTGAAATATTAAAATGAATACGGCTTTTAGGCATGCTTAGGGCTATCAAGAGAGACTATAAAGATAGTAAGTAAATTGAATAGACGCTAAAAATTAAATTAATAGTTTATTCCACTGATTTTTAACGATCTCCCAATCAAATTGTTCTGCTTTATTTCTGGCATTCCATATCAATGTATTTGTTATTTCGGGCTTTGCTAATATTTCTTTTATAGCTTCTACAAATAACTTTGGATTATTAGGTTCCAATAATACACCCTCTTTATTGTTTTTAATTAAATATGGTAAACCCCCAACATTGGTCGATACAATTGGCAAACCCAATGCCATAGCTTCAATGATACTAACAGGCATGTTATCAAAATTGGTAGTATTTATAAAAATATTATAATCTTCAGAACGTTTAATCCATTCTTCCTTTGATAATTTCCCTGTAAATTTAACGTCGACACCGAATTGATTAGCAAGTGCTTTAGCTTTATTTAATGAATCATCTTTATCTGGACCAACCATACAGAGTTCAGCATCAAATTTTTCGTCTATCAAAGCCTTTAAAACTTTTATGGCTAATGAAGGGTTATAAATTTCAGCAAAAGATCGCACCCAAAGAAGCTTGGGTTTATCAAAAACGCTTTCTTTAAAAGAATACTTTTGAAGCTCAATTGAATTAGGGATTACTACTAAATTATGATAACCAGATTCTTCAAACTTAAATTTTAAATACTCAGAAGGTGCAACATTTTTATGAGCATTATTAAAAATTGTTTTACATAATTTTGGGCTATTATCCAATCGTTTTGGTAAATCTCCACCATGCAAAATGGGTATATATTTCAATTTTAAAAGCCTGCATAATTGAGCACAGAAATAGGCATAATAAAAATTTTGAGTGCTGTACGTATCAATTAAAACATAGTCAACCCAATGTCTATACTTAATGATTTGACTAAACATATCCAGCAAACGCAATATCTTGTTTTCCTTTTTAGAGGCGGTAACGATATCGTATCCTTCTTCAAGCAACAACTTACTAAGTGTTTCAATAATAGTTACCGTTTTATCTTTTTTGGATAACTGGTTTCCTATGTAAAGCAGGTTTTTCATGTATAAATAATTATTGATTTTCAAATTTTACATATCACATTTGAAAATTAAATTCTTTTTTTAATCAAGCTTTTAGGCTTTGATGTTTCGTAGGTAATATTTAATAAACACAACCCATAAATAAAAGCTGGTGCAGCAATTCGCATTGCGGAATGATTAATGGTTAATAACCAAAACATATAAAAAGAGAAAAAGAAAATATTATTTCTATTTTTTAACCTGTAAATGAGGGGTGTTACTAATAATATTAAAAAAGCAATTACGCCTAACAACCCATGTTCTGCTATAATTCGACCAATTTCGTTATGCGAGGCAGCTTCTATGCCCGTTTCATTTAAACGTTCGTCTTTTACTTGTCCAACTCCAATACCCAAAAAAGGATTATTTAAAAATGCACCAAATTCAAAAGCTAACAAATCTGAGCGTCCTGTGGTTATATCTGCTTTTTCTCGTCCTGCTGCATCTTGGTTTGCATAACGTTTATCTAAAAAACCACTCGTTTCAATTGAGCTTATTAACCATGTTAAGCCTACGATAAATAGAAATATAATTAATAAAAACTTGATTTTAAACTTGGTCTTTAAATTAACTTTCAAATAATAAAGCCCCAAGAAAAAAAGTATCATAATAATGGCAGTAATTACACCTCCTCTACTAAAAGTAACTAAAGCCCTGAACCCTAACAACCCCAATAAAGCTAAGTCGAAAAGTTTATGATAAAAGAGTTCTTTGGAAATAAAAAACCTAACCGCTAAAACAAATATTCCTATGCCTAGAACCGTAGCGACTTGATTTGGACCAAACCCTCCAGAGGCGGCAAAATTAGAACCCGTACCTGTTATGACTTCTTGCAAATCGGGTGTGTATAAAACCAAATAAACTGTCATACTCACCAACGGTAATAATAGTGCCAGCAAAATGATTTTAATTTGATTAAAAGATACATTGCGTTTATAACAAAAAATAGCTGTTAATCCCAAACTTATTGGACCACTTAAATTAAAGGCAATAGCTCTTCGTATATCGGTTTCAAAACCCATTTCGGTAACTGCAACAAATATGCCTGGAATTAACAATAATATATATAAAACATATATCAAGGATTGGTTTGAAAAACTATTACTAAACAAGCCCATTAACACAAATAGAATAACAAGATATTTACTGGCTTCATAAAAAACGGTACCGCCATTCATTCTTAAAAACACCTCAACACCAACAATATATGCGCTAGCTATTAATACATAAAATGTTTTATATTTTTTAGAAGCTCTAAATATTTTATAAGTAAAAAAAACAGTTATAAATAAAAAATAAACTAACGCCAATGGTCTAAACACAAAAACACCTATAGCCAAAACTGCATGAAAAATGAGGAGTTTATAATATAATGACAACTTCATTATTGGTATTGTTTATATATTTTAATTAAGGATTCAATACTGTTTGACTCAGAAAAAGATAAAACTACTTTTTGATGCAAATTTTCAGCCATACTTTTTCTTAAATCTACATCGTCAATAAGCTTTAATATCCCTTTTGATAAAGCTATATGATTTTCAGGATCAACTAAAACACCTTCATTGGAATTTGAAATTACTTTTTGGCAATTGCCAACATTTGTTACAACAACTGGAAGTCTTGATAAACCATATTCAAGTAATGCAACTGGCAAACCTTCAGATTTTGAAGATAAGATTCCTATATCACTTTGGTTTAAAATATTAGATATATCTGGGCAACTACCATAAATAAAAATATGGTTTTCTAATTTATGCTCTAAAATGAAATTATTAATTGCATTATAATACTCTCCTTTTTGAAATTGCCCAACTAAATGTAATGTCCAATCTGGATGTAATTTAGTTATCTCATAAAAGGCTTGTAGTAAATTAAGATGGTCTTTATCTGGCCTTAAATTAGCTAAACATACCATACGTTTTCCTTCATTTCCAAAAAGGGTAGTTACTTTTAATTGTGAACTGATTACCGGATAATTTGGGAGTATATAGACATCCTTTGCCAAAAGTTTTGATTCAGATCTTTCTTTTAAAGATTCATTGACGGTGATAACACATGAAAAAAAACAGGAACAAACTTTTAAAATTAATTTGCTAGCCTTTGAAGTCTCGTTTCTATTTCCATAATGTTCATGCCAAATTAATGTGGTTTTAAAATTTAAAATTTTAATTAGTGTAGCAATAAAAAAAGAAGACCCGTGTGCATGAATTACATCAATCTTATTGGCTTTAATAAAACGGTTTAATTTTCTTATAGCTTCAAAATCTAATGTAGATTTTTTATTTAAAAACAAATAACCGACGGCTTTTGATATATTTTCCTTTAAAACCCCTTCAGCTCTTGTAGTACATATATATGATGCTTTAATACGGGTAGCTAAAGCATTTGCATAATTGACTGCAACACGTTCAGATCCACCTGCATTTAAAGAATCTATGAGTTGAAGTATTCGCATTAATGGGTTAGTATTTTTTTAATTTCAGATTCAAAATATTCTAAAGTATAGGTTTGCGACCAATCTGATGCTAATTTAGACATCCTTTTTAAATCTTTATGTTTCAATGTATCTTCTATTTTCATGACAGCAGCATTAACTTCAGAAGAAATTAAAACACCTCTGTTCCCATAATCTAACATAAAAGGTACACAAGAAACCTCTGTTGCAATAGGAATGACACCAAAAAACATAGCCTCGGCAATGGCTTTGGGCCACCCTTCAGACTTTGATGGTAAAATTGAAAAATGAGCTGTTTTTAATGCTTCTTTTATTGCTTCTTTTGATTTATTTCCATGCAGGGTTATAACATTTCCTAATTCATTATTTTGAATATAAGCTTGCAAAGATTCCTTTAAAACACCATCTCCATATACATCTAAAGACACCTTCACTCCTTGCTTATGCAATGCTTCTATTATTTTAACTGCAAATAATGGTCTTTTACCTTCTACCAAACTGCCTATAAAAACAAACTTCAAATAGCCAGAATAATCCTTTTTTATATTTTGTCCAGTTTCAGAATTATGGTAAGTCGCTGTAAAGAAAGGCTTAATGTTTTTTGATTGATTTTTCCAATGACCATAAACCAAAACCTGCATATTTCTGGTTAAAAACGTATGACTTAAAATCCATTTTTGAAATCTATAACTCAAAGGTTGTTTTGCATTAGGATCCCAATTTCCAGCATATTTTGCTGTTTTCTTTTTCTTTGGAAAAAATATCTGAACAAGACATCCAATAAACCCAATATTACCTGGACATCTTAAATGAATATGGTCTGCTTTTTTACAAGCCACAAATACTTTAAAAACAATTAATGGCATTAAAATAATTGACAAAAACACTTTTATGAAACTAATGAATGCAATTGATGGAATTCGATTAAAATGGATACTTTTATGCTTATAAGCAGTATCAATTTCAGTTAAGTTCTTATTATTTACTGGAGCTACTACCTCAACTTCATCAACATGTTTTAACCATAAATTCATTTCTATAATATATGGCGAATAGGCATAATATTCTTTTTTTTCTTTTATATGTTCTACGTGAGTAATGATTAAGAATTTCATTAAATAGTTGTATAAAATTCCATATTCTCTTTTACTAAATTTTCAATATTGTAATTATCTAAAACATACTTTCTAGTATTTTGTTTAATTACTTTACTTTTTTCAGTATTATTCAATCCCCAAATAATATTTTCTGAAATACTTTCAATATCATACGGGTTGCATAGTAAACCTGTTTCTTTATGGGTTATGGTTTCTGGCCCTGGACCACAATTAGAAAAAATAACTAATTTCCCCATTGCCATAGCCTCTGGCACAACCAAGCCCTGTGTTTCCATAAGTGAAGGAAAAATACATAATGTAGAAGCTGCATATTTATCGGCTAACTCATGTATCGATACCGAACCTTTAAAGATTATATTTTTTGCTTTTTCTTTCAAAGTGGGGATTACTTTTGTCTTTAAAAATTCTATATAAGATCTTCCATCTTCGAAATACCAATCTCTGCCATAAATTTCAAGTTTCATTTCTGGAAATGAATTCAACACTTTTTTCATAGCTAAAATCAATTGTCGAATTCCCTTTTTTTCACAAATTGTGCCTGCAAATAAAATGGTGTTTGCAGATACATTTATATCTGGTTTTGGATAAAATACTTCCAAATCTATTGGAGATTTTATAACTTGTATTTTTTTACCATTATATCCTAAATACTTAGCAGTATGGTCCATTACATAATTTGAAACTGCAATAAATGCATCTGCTTTTTTAAAGGATTTTTTTTCTTGAAAACCTTTCCACCAGTTTATTTTTCGCTTTTCTACTTCTGAAAAAAAATGATGCCCTCCATGTAGCCTTATGATATATTTAATGCCCGATAATTTTTTTAAAAAAGCAAGTCCTAACTCTGGAGTTTCGACTATATCAATAGGCGTTTGATTATGTATTTTTTTTATTCGGCTATTAATTGCTTTACTATTAAGCATCCATGTTAATCCTTTAATTTTTCTAGATTTTAATCGATGAATAGTTACACCCCCTGAAATAGAAACTTCTTCTTGGTTTGTGTAATTATTAATTCCTACTACACTTACTTTATGACCTTTATTTACATAAGCCTTACCAATAGTTTTAATAAAAGTCCCGATTCCCCCATGCGGAAAACCTTCTTTAGGGTACTCATGTGTAAAAAAACAGATATGCATTATAATTAATTTATGAGAAGATTTGAAATAGCTTGGGCACTATTATTATCAAAAGAATTGATTGTTTCAAGCCATTGTTTTCCTAAAGAATTTTCATTTTTTGAGATTTTAGCAATAATATGAGCATAATCTTCTTTTGAATTTATCCAATATACAACATCTTTTTGTGGCATGGATTTAAAATGCTGATAGTTATAAATGGTTTTTGTAGACCAATTTTCATCATAAACTGCATCATAATTAATATAAGCCGCCGGATTATTAAAAATTGCAAAATCATGTGCCATGGTTGATCCAATATTAATTACTAAATCGCAATGCTTGCAAATATTTGCCAACAATTCTACATCTTCAAAATATGGGAATAATTGTGTCCACTGTTTTTGTGTGTTACTCCATTTTGGTTCGATGGAAAAAATAAGATTATCGTTTTCTTCAATTATAGTATCATATCTTCCTGACAAATCAACTGGACTGCGTCTAAAAATAATTTGAACTTTTTCCTCTAAATTATTATGTTTTACAGAAGAAACCAAATCTTCTAAATAGTTTGAATCGTATGGTGATGTATGCGTGTCATCTCCAGAAAAACAAATGGTTAGCTTATTTATATCTAATCCATGTGTCGTAAAAAAAGCTTGTTTTGTGGCAATATTAACATCTTGGTATAGTTCAAATTGTGGTGTTCCAGTAACAAAAATATCTTTTGGGTTAATTTCTTTATAATATCTAAGTAATTCATTGCGCATATAATTGGACCAAACAATATATACGTCAGTTCTTACAGCTAACCTAGCCTTAACCAAATTATCCCAAGAATAAATGGCGCCAACTGTTTTAATACCCAAAATTTTCGCAGCTTTAAATATTGGAATTGCATTTACCGCTCTTTGGTGTGTAGAAAAAATAACATCGGGATGGTATGATTTTAAAAATGCAACTTCATTATCAATACTTTTTAAAAGTGTTTTTTGATATTTTTCTTCAAAGTTTAAAATTCTTTGATAATTCTTACCAATATACGTTCCAAATACCTCAACACCTTTATAAAACCATTTTTTTAATCCTTTATGATTGCGTTTCCAACTGGTTAAAACTGTTGAATTATTTTCTAGCCTTGAATTATAATGAAGCCTTCCAAAGCAAATAGCTTCTCTTAAAAACTTTTGTTTAATGGTTTCTTTATATTTAGATATTGGTTTTTTGGAAAGAACAATATTATGGCGTTTTTCTACTTCTTCTATAGCTTCATTGGATAATGCATGATAAATAAGCAAATCGCAATTTTCCTTTACCAAATTAGGTATGATTTGAGAAAACAAATAATTTCTTATTCCTGTTCCGTCTGGAACGACTAATATTACTTTTTTTGTTTTCGAATTCATTCTGACTTTTTCTATTTCCTAAAAAAATGGCTGAAATTAGCCCATATTTAATTTATTTTCTTGGTTCTATGCTATTTCTAGTGGGTACAATATGTATGTTCATTTTTTCCTTGATGAAAAAACGAACCAAAAAAATCAAGACTTAAGAAGCTTTTACTAAAAATTTCTTTTGCTACGGCACAAAAATAAAGTGCTCTGATTTTTTTTGAATCATTTGGTAAACATCATGTTATTAGTCTTTTATAAGCTATTTTCTTCCGAAGATTTTTGTTTAACCCTTCTCTTCAATTCATTTTTCACGTAAAACCTTATTAGGTCATCTAAACTATCGTAAACCAATACACTTTTAAAAAATAACCCATTCCATTTAACATTGAGCCTTTTTCTTATTCGTAGCGACGCTATGCCTCTCAAAAAGACCTTCATCTGAACATCCCGATAGCCATCGGGATTCGGTTAAAAACATAAAGTCAAAATGAGTTCGCCAATAAAAGTTTCTATTCTGGATTAGATTTTAATTCTTTTTTTAACATTTTTTCTGCATTCTTCCAATCTTCCATAGTATCTATATTTATATACCTACTTGAATCTGTTTCTATATATCCAATAGATTCTCCATATAAAGAATTACTTTCAATAATAGTATTTGTTTTTGTGATATAAATAGAACCATCTCGAATAAAAGCATCGGGTAAATCTTGTCGTCTTTTTATTATTTCCGAATCTTTTGTAGCACTATTTAAATTTCCTTTTTCTGAAACTAAAAAAGTCCAATGTGGATTATAATGATGAGGTACTTTTTGAACTGAAAGCAAGGTATCTATACCATCAGCTATAAACTTTTTTATAGCCAAATCTATATCTTGCGCAGTTCTAAGAGGTGTTGTAACTTGAAGTAGGCATATGGCATCATAGTGTTCCTTTTGTTTATCTAAAAATGTTATTGCATGCTTAACAACGTCAAATGAACCCGCAGAATCTGTAGCTAAATGAGGTGGTCGTACAAATGGGACATCTACTCCAAGACTTTTCGCGATTGATATAAGTTTTGCATCTTCAGAAGATACTATAACCCTATCTAGATGCTTAGCTTCTAATGCAGCTTCAACTGTATATTGCAACAAAGGTTTTCCTAAAAGTTTTTTTCGGTTTTTATTCGGAATTCCTTTACTTCCTCCCCTTACTGGTATTATTCCCAAAATCTTCATTAATAAGTGATTGTTTTGTGAAACCTTAATTCTAAATCCGCTAATATTCCAGCAATTTTTTCTCCACTAAACCCTGTTCCATAAATAGTACTATTAGGATATGAAGATGCTTCTAATTGAAACTTTATAGCTTTCTTAATTTCTATTTCTTCATAGGGAACATCAATCACATTCTCTCCTCGTAATCTTCTATTTTGCCGAGTTCCTATATTAACTACAGGAAGTCCTAAAAAAGAACATTCTCTAATTCCAACACTACTATTACCTACCAAACATTGACTGTTTTTTAAAAGCTTCAAAAAATCCATAGAATCCATATTTTTAAAAAACCGAATGTGTTTTGGGTTATACCGTTCTCGAAATGATCTAATTCCATTAGAAGTCCCATCTGATCCAGCATCTACATTAGGCCAAAACCAAAAGGTTGGTATTTCTAAGTTATTGATAACGTTTAAAGTTTTAGTAACTGCCTCTTTTGCTTCTTTATATTCGTTTGTAACTGGATGCTGTAAAACAACAATATATTTGTCTGGAACTTCTTGTAAACCACCAACTCCGCCATATTTTAATATTGGATTAAAATCCAATCCGTCTATATGTAAAATCTGATTTGCTAAATCAATAGATGGACAACCCGTGTTAAAAACATAATTCTCATCCTCACCTAATCGTATCACTCTTTTTTTAGCATCTTCAGAAGCTACTAAATGCACATCTGCCAATTTTGTGTTAGCATGTCTTACTTTTTCATCAATATTCCCTGTTACCTCTCCGCCTTGCATGTGAACTAAAGGTATATTTTGATACGAGGCAGCAATTGATGTTGCTATAGTTTCAAAACGATCAGCAATAGTTATTACGGCATCAGGTTTTAGATTATAAAATACATTAGCCAACTCCATAACACCTAAACCTGTAGTTTTTGCCATCGCTGTTTTGTTCTCTCCCTCAAGTACCATAAACACTTTTTCATTTATAGTAAAACCATCGCTTTCAATATAATCTGCAGCAGTACCATACCTGTCTAATAAAGCAGATCCGGCGACTACTAACTGAAGTTCTAAATTTGGATGTTCTTTAATTGCAACTAAAACACTCTTAACTCTGCTATATGAAGGTCTAGCGGTAACTACCACACAAATTTTTCTTTTAACTTTATTCATTTAAACTAAGAGTCTATTTAAGATTTCATTAATTATTTTTTTATGCCTCTTTTAGTACATTATTTCGTTAAAAATTTGAACCGTAACTAGGCTATGCTTAAAAATTTTGTCTCATACTGTATCAAAAATAGCCTATAAAAAATCTAATCACAAAAACTTAAACAGACTCTAAATCTTTATCATTAAGAAACTCCCAAGGGCTTAAATCTCTAGATAATTTTTTACCAACAACCTTTTCAAATTCAATGGCATCAATCCCATAACCTTTTGGTTTTTTAGCATCTAAATCTAAAAAAGTCAAACAATGTCCTTTTGGTAATGCTTTATTAACAGCTAAAGATTTTTCAAAAATTTGTTTTAATTCTGTAAAATCATCCGTATTTCTTTTATCAATTGGGTTTTTCAATGCATGGTATATATATTCTACTTCTTCAGTTAATGTTTTTACCTCTTCAATGGTTAAAGATGATGTAACATCTGGTCCGGATTCATCTCTAGATAAAACAACATGAAACTCGAAAATTTCAGCTCCTAAAGCAATCGCAGCTATTCCAGTGCTTATTTTTGCAGAATGGTCTGAAAAACCAACAGTGACATTATACCGCTTTTTAAGTTCTCGTATAACATTGAAACCTAATTGTTCTGAAGACGTAGGATAAGCCGTTGTGCACTGCATGATGCTAAAATCTATTTTTCTTGATTTTAAGAACGACACAGCAACATCCAATTCTTCAAACGAACTCATTCCTGACGAAAGAATAACAGGTTTTTTAGTTTGTGCGATTTTCTCTAACAATAATAAATTATTCACTTCTCCAGAGCCAACCTTATATCGTTTTATTCCTACTTGTTCCAATAAATCTACTGCTGCATTGCTAAAAGGTGAACTCATAAACTCTAACCCAACGGCATCACAATGTTTTTTTAAGGATTTCCACTCTTCCAAAGAAAATTCCATGGCTTTCCAATATTCAAACCTTGAATCATATTCAGTGGTGAACTGAACTCGAAATGGCTCATGCATACTACTTTCAGCATCAGCTATATGTGTTTGAAATTTTATAGCATCAACTCCAGTTTTTGCTACTGCATCAATATAATCATGGGCTTTTTGGATATCACCATTATGCGCTTGACCTACTTCGGCAATTAAATAAGGTTTTTTTTTAATAGTCATATCAGTAATAAGATAGATTTCTAAATAGTAGTGTTTTAAGACAATAAAATGGCAATGTTTTTAATTTTCATTTATCGCTTCAATAAATTTCTTCTCCCAATTATTATAATCCCAAATTTTGCTTGTCACTGTTTTATTTGGTCTAATTTTCCCAAAGTTAGTGTCTTTTCTGGCTAAGTTAAATGCTTCTATCCAATTTTCTGGGTCATTTATTTTTTCAACCAAATAAACATTCTCTAAACCACTAAGAACTTCTGGTGTGGCTCCTTTATTTGATGCCATAACGGCATTACCACATTTTAAAGCTTCTATCATGGAAAGTCCGAACCCTTCGTCATAAAAAGTAGTAAAAATATAGTAATTACTAATTTTTAAATATGCTGCTACCTCTTTATTACTTATACGACCAATATTGTTGACTCTTGGATGATTATATATACTATTACTACCTACAATAATGACTTTTAAATCTGGGAGGTTTTTTAATAATTCTTCAATTATGTTATGAAAAATATGAATCCCTTTTTTGGGTCTATCATTAGCTACCCAAATTAATATTTCATCATTTATATTATATCCTTTTTTTTCTCTTTGTTTAGCAAATTCATTTTCATCTAAAGGAAAAAAAATGTTTGAATCCACTCCGTTTCCAACAACAATTGTTTTTGGAAAGTTTTTAGAATATTTGTTTTTACTAAACTCATAGCCTTTTTGTGACAAAAATAATATTTTGTCTATTTTGTGTAATACGTCGTGCTTCAAATTCAGTTCAAATCCATGAAACGAAAAAATTATTTCTATTGAACATTTGTAGCTGTTTTTAGTTAATGTTAGTGCTTCCAATAAATGAATATCATCTATAACAACAAGAGTAATTTTATTTGCTCTTTTTGATAATAATTTAATTTTCTGAATATACTCTTTTGCAACCCAATATTTTAAATTCAATCCTCTAACTTCCTTTCGCCAAGTAATAAACTTTCTTTTTTTACAACTAAGATATTTCTCGTTATAGCTTGAAGGTGATAATATATAATCAAAAAAAGCATTGTTTAAATTTAGCTTGGATATTCTTGTTGTCCAACTACCAATTCCCTTAGTTGGTAAAGCTCGATTACTAACCAATATCTTTAATGATTGTTTCATTAATATGAATTTTTCATTCCTTTAAAACTAAAATAGAAGGTTTTAAATTTTTTAAAGAATAATAAATGCAATAGATTCCCTATTTTATAACCTATTGTCCCAATAGTTTTAGCTTTCGGTAGACTATTAATGGTTTTATAAGTTGCATTGGAAGTATCCATTTTTCTAAATTCGTCATGCATCCAACTTTCTTCCTTATTACCTAAATGATACCCATAATTTTTTAATGTAGATAGCCTTAAAAACCCTCCTTTGTCGTTTGGTCTATCTAAATATTGATTTTCACTACCTCCTACTATTTTAAATTTACAATTCTCTCTTGGTGAATGTTTAAAAACCTCAGCTCTAAAAGTTGCCATAAAATGACCACAACCAATGACAGCTTTTCCTTTTTTATTTGAAAGTACTAGGTGCTTTTTTAAATGCATTTTATTATACATTTTTCTACCAATGCTACCTTCGAATTTTAAAAGCCCATCTGGATCAGTTATTTCCTCAAAATTCAATTTCCCTTTAAAAAAAGCATAATAAA
>TARA_R110002049_G_scaffold7423_14_pt1 | contig 20912 bp, 17 predicted proteins | sample TARA_R110002049 | Tara Oceans TARA_R110002049 (sample SAMEA4396941) | marine metagenome | biome: Polar Biome; feature: [SRF] surface water layer (ENVO:00010504); material: water (ENVO:00002006), including particulate matter (ENVO:01000060) such as... | depth 5 m
ACTGTTACTGTAGTTTTTGTTGTATCTGGATAACGAGTAGTATTATCTACCCAACTGTATACTTCTATTAATTTTAAACTTCTACCAGTTCCTGATACTAAGTATGTTCGTTTGTGTGAATCTGCATGCCAGCCATCGCCAACAAACTTAATAAGCATTTGGTCTGCTAAATTAAACGTATTGTTGTTGTCTTTAATTTCATATGCTAACTGGTTAGCTGACAACTCAACTGGGTTTAATACAGTAATGTATCCTGCATTGTTACTGTTGTTAGAATAAATTGCAGGTGTTGTTCCACTTGGATGCCAAACCATAACCAAGCCATCCCATTGATAAGTTTTTGTATCGATGCCATTGTTAAGTGCAAAATAATCACCATGCGATGGACTTGCTGGAAAACTTGAACCCGTTGGAGGTGTTGCTGGAATACCAGACTGAAGAGTTCGCACACTTTCGTATATAGGCATTTGATCCACCCATGCATAATTTTGATAGTCTACAAACTTATGTATATTAATTGGTGGTCTATAACTGTATGACTTTGTTGCGTATGCTGTATTATAATTGTATTCACTAAAGTTTGTGTTGATTGCATTTGCAATATCATCCATTGTAATTGCATCTACTAATTTTTTATTATCATTAGTAACTACAATTGCTGGATCTAAATTTCCGTTGTCTAAGTAAACATCGTCTTTGTATCTATTGTTTCCAGACTTGTCGCCAATGTAACCTTCTACATTCCTAAGATTACCTTTGGAGATCATTTGGTCTAATGTGCTGTCCAGCCATTTTTTATTTACATCAGTATTAAAAATCTGAGGTAATAAATTTGCCGATTTTATATTTGGAGTTTTATAACTTCCTGCTTTTTTCTTAGACATTAAATCTTATCCTAATTGGTTTTTGTAACAACGTTATTAACAATATCTATATCGTCAATACTTACATCTGGTAAAAACATTTCATCTGCTTTTGGAGTAATTTCAAACAGTTCGCCAAATACACTTGATGCGCCATGTGGTATAATAGTAAAACTACTTATTGACATAGATAATTCTTTATGCACATATGCAGCTAGTTCTGTGAAGTAAAATGTTTCTCCGAATTCCCAATTGCTTACTGCAAAGAATTCGTTAATTGCTGTAACTACGTTTGCTCTAACTTCACTATCAACTACATTGCTGCCTTTTACTTTAACTACATTAAATGTTGCACGTAGTGATGAATGTGCGGTTGGGCCAAATAATGTTTTATATTTTACTGGCTTATATAATATAGTATCACTAATCATTTTTTGCTTTTCGATACCTGTAAAGTTAGTTGCTAATGCATTGCTTGATGGTGGAATTGGTTCTTCGCCATCGTTTGTCATTAGCCAATTTCTATAATTTGTATCATATGTTTTATCTAACACGTATACATCTATAATGTTTGTGTAACTTGGATCAACAATTTCTCTATCTGCTGCAACATGACGCCATTCAAATCTCAATGATTCTTTGCCGGGTATAGTTGTTTCTGGTAATACACTACTGCCAACAATGTCAGTAAACACTAATGGATTATCTGGTCTATTGTCGGAGTTATCATCTACTAGTGATAAGAAAACATGAGAAGAATCAATAACTCCATTAGAGTCTTGTTCAATTCCACTTACATGCATTTTACCACTTGTTGTTATTGCGCCGTTTACTACACTAGTAAACTCAATTGTGTCTCTTGCTTTTTTCTTTGTCAGTGAATCTAGTCCACTGTTCATACTAACATTTGTAAATGCAACACTGCTACTTTCTAATATGTATTGTGTTGCTCTTGTATAGATGTTATACTTTCCACCTGAGAAACTAAAATATATAAGCCAAGTGTTTTTACTAAACACTTCTGCAGGATCTGGAGTTAAACTTCCAGGATCGCTGTCTAGCTCCCAACTTTGAGTTTGATAATCAAATGTGAGAGCAAATGTTCTTTTTGCTTCTAGGTATGTTGTAATAATATTTGATTCTTTTGTTTTAAATAAACGTGGGAACGGTGGGATAATAATATCAATAAAACTATTATCTGGAACATGTGTGTCTAATGTAATTGACCCAAGTCCGTTTGAACGTAAGCCACTTGCTTCACCAAGTTGCACTCCAGTTTTATCTATGCCAAGTCCATAAGCAAATACGTTTAATACTTTTGCCCATTTATGATTTCCTGTTCCGTCATTTAAAATAAACTTAACCAGTGCACCTACTCTGAATTGATTCAAATAGTTAGATGCTGTTTTACCTACTCGTTGAACTGCTGACGAGCCTGTAGGAAGTAAGAAACCTGTGTTAGCATTGTATAAGTTAGTGCCCGGTGTATTCCAACGGAACGCTCCGTTTCCAAAGTTTGCATCACTAACATCAGTAATTGGTGCATACGAATAAGATGTTGTTTTTAAATTATTAAATGCACTTGTAAATTTTGTATAGTAAAGATTGATTAAGTCAAAATCTGATAGTTGTGGCTTTACATACTTTTCAAATATATAATCTTTGTTTTGTCCAACAACTGTGGTTTTACTTTTAACCAAGTCTTTTTCATACAAACGGCCATCAGTTCCATTAATTAATAAGTTACTGTATTCACCTGTTGGATCTGTAAAGTCAACATATCTACTATGTCCACTAAATGTTCTATTAAGACTTTTAACTTTTACAACACTTGATGTTTGATAGCCAAGTATTGTGTTATAATCATTTGCTGTAACTAATCTGTTTTGACTTGCATATGCCAATGGAGCATTTTGTTTAATGCTATCTAATGTTTCGGCACTGCTTGCATTGGTAATACTTGTTTTTAATTGTAATGTAATTGTAGCTGTATATGTATTGCCATCAATGCCATTGTAGTCAACTGTAACTTTTTTGTTTGCTAAATCATCTGGTCTTACAATGTATGATTCGTTTTTACTTACACGATACCATACACGAATAATTCCCTTTGGTGCATTACCAAAAGTTTGATCTGCAAAGTTAACTGACACTTGATTGTTCTGACGTGTCTTTACTGAGAATATATCTCTATTAGATGCTATTACACCATTGTATGATGTGTTTGCATATGCGTTAACATTTTTTACATTAGTCCAGTCTTTAACTACACTACCATTTTTATTAATAGTTTGCACCCATACGTCACTGTTATTAACATCGTCTACGTTAATATCAATAGTTTGATTATCTATTGCTTCGGTAATACTTGTGTCTTGGAATGCTAGTGTTCCTTCTTTTATTGCAAAGAAGAATCCTGTATCTTTATTTGATAATCCTAGTCCACTGTTCTTATAATATAAACCAAATGCATTTGTAGGGTTAGGTGATTTCTCATATACTACATTATCTTCTAAGTCTACACTTACAACATTGTATGTAGATGATTTACCATTAGCAAGACCGGTTATATCATATTTAATTTGATTTGTAGTATTATTTAAATCGTAAAATTGTTGTGTAATATTATTTACTGATGTTTGTTTTTTAGGACTTCCATATTGATTACCAAATTGTAATATACTATTCATTACTGCAATAAAATCATCTAAGTTGTTTACATTACTTGTTGATTCAAATTTAATATCTTGTCCACCCAAACTTGTTCCTGCACTACCAATTACAGACTCGTTTGTTTTTACACTAACTACTTTCATCTCACCAAATGCTGGCACATTACGTCTTGGAGTATAGCCAATAAATTCTGCTAACTTATATACACTGTCTTGTCTTTCGGCTGTGCTTAAGAAGTTATTGCGTGAGTTAAGGTCAACTCTAAACGCTAAGTTATGTCCCATTTGTGCAACTACGTCAAGTAGTGCAACAAACTCTGAACTTTCAATCCAGTCATTATAATTTTCTGGGTATGTGCTTCTTACATAGTTGACCATTGCGGCTCTAATAGTATCATAATCAAATGCTTGTAAATTAGCATTAATATATGATTCGTATACTGCCACATAATCTTCAGCTGCAAAAAGTTTTGATTGTCTAATATTTTGTGCCATAATTAAAACTCTGCCTGTTCTGTGAAATCACTGTCAAATTTAATCTGCAATTCTGTTGCAGTTGTAGTTGGTAGATACATTAATTTGACTGTTACTGTAACTGAATGTGTGTCTTGTTTAACAACAATGTCTTGCGATTCTAAATTAAAACGTGGATCATATGATACAATATCATATACCTCGTCATTGATTGCTTCTATTGTGTCTGCATCCAGTGGTTGGAAAACATAAGTAAATAGGTTACTGCCAAAATCTGGGTTAGTCCATTTCTCACCTTTACGGATATGAAAATGATTCAACAGATCTTGTTTTGCGAGTTCAAGACCATCAAGTCTTAAACTTCCATTCTTTTGATTTACGGTTGTGTAGCCTACTATATTGTTCATACTAGTATTTATCTATTTCATTATCGGCTAACTTAATGACTATACAATTGTTACTGTTTCAGCAACATGAAGTCTATCTTCGGGCCAATCTAAGTAATCTTGCCATGTTCCGTCTGGAATATGTAAATTGTGTAACTTACTTGCTCCATTTATTTGATGCCAACTAGGTCTCACTGGTTGTTTTATTGGACGTGGATATAATTTATCTGCCTTCTTTACATTACATGGTCCACATGCAGTAACAGTATTCTCCCATGTTAATCTTCCACCTTTAGATTTAGGAACAACATGATCAATAGTTAGTTGGTGGTAATGAAACATATCACTGCAATATTGACAACAGTAATGATCACGTAAGTATACATTCTTACGTGAGTATTTTGCTTTACTTGGACTTTTATGATATGTCTTCATCATAACGACACTTGGTAATGGTATTTCTGTTGTTGGAGTATGTAGAAATTTACCTTCGTAGTTTTTAACTACGCGAACTTTACTACCCCACATTGCCTTAATAGCAGTCTGCCAACTAATTGTGCTCAACGGGTGTAAACTTAAAGGTCTTGCATCTGCGTTTAAAAGTAATACACTAGCATGCATTGTTGAGTTCCTTTATCTATTGAGTTGAGAGGATAATATCCGTTGCCTCGATTCTGCCATGTTGGGCAAGAACCTTTTTGTTTCAGCATAATAAACATACTCTGCTTGAGCTCTACTTCTATCATCAAGCATTCTTGTTGGGTATCTATTTGCTATCTCTTGTATGCCTTGTTTTTTAATTAGTAACCTATCTTTGGCTACTCCGTAATCTGCAAGCATAATAACTTTTGCTTCTAACTGTCGTTGAATACGATTCTCACCGCTGTTAGTCATTGCAGTTGCTACGTATTCCCATTCTCTATTTTTTACATAATCATATAATTGGAATGTTCGTTGTTCTGTGCCTACTCTAGTCCAATCACCTGTGAAATAATACATGCTCACCATACCATCGTATTGGCTTTGACTTAATGAGTCTAACACAAATATTTCTTTAAATCGTCTTTCAGCATCCTTGAAATTTTTAATCCATTTGTCAAATGCAGTAGCTTCTGTTAATCCTACACTGTCAACACCATCTACTAAATTATATCCAATTTTTGTGATGTTGTCAACATCTTTATACGCATAACCTTTCCAGCCAATATTCCTTAACATTAAATTCATCATTGCAGGACTAGTTTCTAAATTATTAATAGGCACTAGAGTTTTTGCCAAAGTAATATCTGCAACCGGAAATAAATCAAACGGCAGCAAATCTTCTTTTGATATTGTGTTAGGTAAAGTATATGTTGCCATTATCCTTTGTTTCCTTGTGGGGTTGTTATTACTTCTCTTATTGCTTTTACACCTTTCCAAGGATGATGTTCTGGCACTCTACTATCGATACTTTCTGTTACACTTGTGTTTGTTGTTTGAGCCTGCACTGCTGGTTTACTGGTCTTGCCTGGAGCTGGTCCATTAATATCTACTCGACCTGCTTGCAAGTAATAATTTGGTCCTGCTGTTATATTAATATTTCTATCAGCATTATTATTAAGATCGATAGCACTATACACATCAATTGAACCAACGCTACTTTCCATCTTGATACCTTCGGATCCAGAGCTTTTAATATTAACTCCTTGTTCTGCTTGCATATTAATAGATCCCTTTGCATGAACATTGTAATCTCCATCTGTTGCTATACTAACGCCAGCTTGACTATAAATATCAACTCTACCGTCTGCGTCCATTTCTATCCAGGCATTACCTGCTTTATTACTAATGAATATAAAGCCACCTGTGTCGTCTAATAGAATTTGATTACCGCCACTTGTTTTAATTCTGATATTATCATTGCTGTCGTGGTCGTCCATACTAATCGTATGTCCTAATTTCGATGTCAGTCCAAATACTTTACTAGGTGATTCTCGTCTAGCACTACTTTGACTGTGCCCTCTTACATAATCTATAGCAAGACCTGATTCCAATATTTGGTTGAGTTGTTTACCTTTGGCCGCTTTTGTTACTGCATCATTTCTATCAGTAGCATTTTTTTCTGTAGTTTGAGATAGTATTTGATTACCTTCACCGTCATACGCTTCACTGCTAGCATTGCCGCCCATGGTTGCATTTCTGTCCTTTGGTGGTAAAAAGCCTAACATAAATCCTTGTTCCATTGATCCTGTAAAACCAACTAGGATATTTGATCCCACTGCAGGTGGTTGAGGCCACATACCGTATGTAGTAGGTGATCCACTTTCTGTTTCTACATTGTCTGTAGAATCTTTAATTTCTGTATTGCCGCCGAATGGAGTAGTTAGTAATACAATGCGTTCTGTATTGCCGCCGAACTCTGGTATCTTAACAGTTACACGACCGTTGTGTTGTGCATCGTTGTCGTTTACTACTTCAGCTACAAATATACCATTAAGAATATTACTGTTAAAACCTTGGCCAGCATTAGCACGTTTGGAGATATTAACACCGTCTGTTCTATAACCTGAGCCTGATGATACGTTTGCCATTTAGTCTACCCTTAATTCTATTAATTTATCTAGCAACAAAAATGTGCTACTATTTGCATCTCTTAGTGTTGTTATTGTCTGTGTGAAACTTCCTTGTTGGAATTTACTGCTGACTTCTACAATTTTATATACACCAGTAGTTATCATGTCAACAGCACCCTTGCGTTGATTAACTAACAAATCTTCTGCATTGGGTTGAAAATTTATAAATGCCATATATATTGCTCTTGGACTAGGATCTGTTCCTCTACTAAAAATATCACCGCCGTCTCTTCCTAAAAACATTGGATCGCCTCTAACTTCTAATGTTAGGTTTTGCGTATCGCGGATTCTTGCTGCATGATTAACCAATGCTGCATTGGCTGTTTTATCCATAGATGTTGTTTCATTTACTTGTTGTCCATGTGGACCAACTGGCATTACTTTAAATACTGGACTTTGTTCAATATTATATTTTTGTATTGGAATATCACTTAAAAATCTTTGGTCTATTGTATTACTTATCTCACCATGTGGGTTAGCTGTTAGTGATGGGTTTTCTTCAGTTTCTGATTTCTCTACTATGTTTGCTTCAAACATAGTGTGATTGTCTGCATAGTATATCGCAGCGGCCGGTGACAATCCATGGAAAAAATATTGATTAAGATTCAGATCAATGTCCATTACTTCTGTATTCTCTCCAGTGTATTGATATGTATATTTTTTAACCAAGTCAGGCATAATGACAGTATCAAATCTTTCTCGTTGAACTGATGCTTTGTTTTTTAAATTTACAATACTTTGTTCATCATTTGGAACAGTATCACCGTGCATAACCATATTAATTGACAATGTTATTTTTTTACGTTGTGTATGGAATGTAGTATCAGTTTGTGCAATTAACTCCACAGAAGGTGTAACTGTAACTTCATATGTAATTCCATTTTTTTGTGCTCTCGTATTATGTTGAGCATAGCTTGGAACATTTTTTGAAATAAGTTCTCGTATATGGGCACATAATTGTGTGTTGTTGTTGATTGTTACTTCTCTTATACCTAGCTCTTCAAGTGATTCACTTTGAGCGCCAGCAGTTGAAGTATCAGCAGTTCCGCCCCAAGGAGCATCTGCTAAATTAAAACTTGGTATTCTAAAAGAGTCTTGTGCTTGTGTAGTTAACGAAGGACCTAATGCAACTTTATATTCATGTTCTACTTGAACCATTTGTCCTGCAGGGCCGCCAACTGTTGACTCTGGTCTCGTGGCAGCTTCGTTTTCATTTAATGCTATCTGTAGATTTTCTGCAAATGTTCTTACTGTTTTTACATTTTTAACTGTTATATCTGTTGAGGTAACAGTATGTATTTTAGCTTCAGATTCCATGTTATTTAATTCCATGTAATACTTTGCTCCAGCTTCACCTACTGTTCCAGTGATGTCTTTTAGCTTTAGTGCATATACAAACGAGTCAGGTCTAAATACACTAGCGCCTGTGCTTGGATCTCTTCCCATAAAATCTAATTGCAATATCCATTGCATATTAGTAAAGTTTGAAGCATTGCCTAATAACTTTCCGGCCGTTAATGCTCTATCAAAAAATCCAAACCCAAGAGGTTCTAGTAAATCAAAAGTAACTACAGTGGCTTTGGAATAGCCATTTGACATTTGTCCTTGCTTCGTTAGAATACTAACATTCTGGACTGCATAAGAACCTTCAACTCCATCTTCAGCAACAATAATTCCTTTGCCTTGAGCTAGTGTTTGTTCTTTGTTGAAATTTCCTTTTGTTGCAGCATTCCATGACGCTTCATCTACAATCATAAACGTAAATTTATAAGAGCCTGACGTGACTGTATTGAGCCAATTATCTTTTAACATTATGTAAACCTTACGGGAACTTGAATCGTTAATCCTACATTAAAATCAGTAATAGGATCATTTAGTTTATCTTGATTTACCATTGCAAACACCCACCATAATTTAGCATTGCCATATAGTTTATGGGATAATGCATCAGGGCGTTGATGATATTTACTTTCAATTTTATATGATTTTGTATTAAGTGACGTCACATCAGAAATAGTAGGTTCCCATATATCTAAATATTTACTATTTTCTAATTCAGTAGATCTGTATACACTGTCTCTTCTATATTCAGTAGCCATTACATAAATCCTCCAGTGTTGCCACCACCTAGTAATCCGCCTTTTGCATAAGAATTAATATTAAAATCTTTCCTAACTGTTCTGGGTGACATTTGAACTGATAGTTCAACTGCTATTAACATCATTGTAGGAATAACTCCATATTCACATTCAACATAGTTTACATCTTCAGGCATTGTGTAATTTATACTTCTAACTACAACTGGTGTTGATTTAGCATGTAGTGTAGTTCCTGCATATGCCCAAAGACTTAATATAGGAGGCGGTGTGCCTGCTGTAGTAGGTGAGCCTTCACCAAAGTCTGATTTAGTGCATGCTTTTAAAAATTGTATTGCGGCGGCTGTGTGCCTTGCTTCTTTTCGATCGTTTGCTGTAAAGTTTGCTGTAATACTTATAGTAGGGTTTGCAGTTGATACATAATACTGTGGCTGATAGATAGTGTGTGTAATATCATATGTTCCATAGTTAGTCGCATGTCCTACTTGTAGTGTTGGCGTATATGGAAATACTAAACCCTTGTCTGCTGCCAATGGCGATAGCACGCCTTCTAATTCAAATGGATTATTTGGCTTTATTTTTAATGCTACTACGTTCTTGTCTGATGTTCCAAACTGACCACCTGGTGCCGAGTTTGGTATTCCTGATACACCTTTACTGCTCATGTTAATCTATCCTCTATAAAGCTAAAAATCTTTTGATCAAATTTTCCAAAAAACTTTGTAAATTCTTTTTGTTTTGCTTCTGGAGTGGCATCACTTGCCATTGCTGCTCTAAAGTCGCTTGCACTCATGCCGCCTTGCATAAGTGGTGCTTCGTAAAAATATATCATTTCGCTTTGTGGCTTTACGTCTTTTAAGTTGTCTGGCAGTTTTTGAACATTTGCTGATCCACCTAAGCGTCCTGCATCTTTGGCACCAAACACTAATACAATACCTGTTGTATTATTATCTCTGCCTACTGTAGATGGTTCACTTCTGTATGGATTGCTGTTTATAATCTTGTCTGCCGGTATGCCGAACATAGTTGACATGATGCTTTTCTTCTCGTCAAATGTAAATGGATCATCACTGTAGTTGCCTGCAGCGTGTGCCTTTGTAGCTTTTTGACTAAATGTAGTAGCGATAAATACGTTATCCGCACCAAACTTACCCACTAGATGTTGATATACATCTCGGTGTCCTTGGTGCATAGGTTGGAAACGACCACCATAGAACACTGTAATGCTACCGATGTCTTCTCTAATTTGTATAATTTCATTAATAATCATGTCTGTTCTCCATTAGTATTTATGACTTACAAAAACCGGTTGACGTTAGCGACACATTCAGTTATAATAGTTTAAACAGAGGAATAATAATATTATGGCAAGAGCACCGAGACAATTTTACTTAACAAATAAAGAGTTGTTAAGAGAGATACACAATAGCAAGATGTCGTATTGTTACGTAAATGACGAGCAATATGCAGAATACGATTTAATCGTGGAATCGTTTGATGACATTACACCAGAAGCAGTAGCAGAAGCTAAACAATCACGTGCAACACGTTTACAGAAGAAAGCACATGTTGCCGAAGTTGCTAGATGGGAACAAGGATTAACAGGCAAGAAGACTAAACCTCGTGTTGCAGATTTCTTAGTTGAAGTTGATACAATACTAGATACAGATATTGTTATCCGAGTAATGACATTTGATCATGTTCCATTAGAGAATAGAAAAAACAAACCAAAGACTGAAGCAGACTTACATAGTAAATGTAACTTCCCTCCGTTTAAGCATTATGCTTACATAGAAGGCGAACTTAAAGAAGTTGCACGTAGTCATTGGGAAGGTGGACTAGACAATGGATACTTTAATGTGTCACATGGTGGCACAACAAACACACTAGGCGGTATGTATATTAAATTATGCGAACGTTACAGTATGCGAGGTAACTGGCGTGGATACACTTATGTAGACGAAATGCGTGGACAAGCACTTGTTCAACTTAGTCAAATTGGATTACAGTTTAACGAGTTTAAATCACAAAACCCATTTGCATATTACACTGCGGCAATTAACAACAGCTTCACAAGAGTATTAAACTTAGAGAAGCGTAGTCAGAATATCAGAGACGATTTACTTGAAGAAGCAGGATTAAATCCTAGTCACACTAGAACATTCAATGCTGAATGGGAAAGTAAAGAAAAAGTTGAGATTGAAAAGATTCGTGTAATGAACCGCGAAAACGCAGATTCTAAAAAATAAACAGAGGTAACGTTAAGTATGCTATTTGATAAAGCAATAATTTTTACTGACATCCATTTAGGCAATAAAAATAATTCACGCTTACACAATCAAGACTGTGAAGATTTTATTATTTGGATGATTGACCAAGCACACCGACAAGGAATTAAAAAATGTTTCTTCTTAGGTGACTGGCATCATCACAGAGCAACAATTAATGTAAGCACATTAAATTATACAGTAAGTAACTTACGCAGGCTTAATGATAACTTTGATGAAGTTATTATGATTATGGGCAATCACGATTTGTATTATCGTGAGAAGCGTGAAATTAACAGTATACCAATGGCAGACCAATTTCCTAACATTCGTATTGTTAATGATACTATGTTAATCGAAGATGGTGTTGCGTTTATACCTTGGCTAGTAGAAGATGAATGGAAGAAAGTTAAAGAAGTAAAATGCAAATATATGTTTGGTCATTTTGAACTTCCTAGTTTCTACATGAATGCACTTGTGCAAATGCCAGACCATGGTGGACTAAAAGCAGAAGACCTAAGCGGTCCTGAAAAAGTCTTTAGTGGACACTTTCATAAAAGACAAGAACGTGGTAATGTAATTTACCCAGGTAACTGTTTCCCACATAACTTCAGTGATGCATGGGATGATGATCGTGGTTGTATGATTTTAGATTGGGACGGCACAATTGATTATATACCTTGGCCGGATGCACCTAAGTATAGAACACTTCCACTAAGTAAACTTATTGACGAACCAGAACGTTACTTAGCAGACAAGACATATGCACGTGTGTCGCTTGATGTAGGTATTACCTATGAAGAAGCAAACTTTATTAAAGAAACATTTGCTAAACAATATAACTTGCGTGAGATTAGTTTAATACCAAGCAAGAAAGAAGAACATACAAACGACTGGCAAACAGGAGTTGATATTGAAGTAGAGAATGTAGATACAATTGTATTATCGCAATTAGAATCTGTGCAAAGCGAAACTATCAAAAAACAAATGTTGATTGACATCTATCAAGGATTAACTACTTAACATGCTAAAAATTAAAAATATCACTGTAAGAAATTTTATGAGTGTGGGCAATGTCACACAGGCTGTTCACTTCGATAATGCAGGACTAACACTTGTCTTAGGTAATAACATGGACTTGGGCGGAGATGGCTCACGTAATGGAACCGGTAAGACAACTATTATTAATGCATTAAGTTATGCACTATACGGTGCTGCACTTTACAACATTAAAAAAGATAACTTAGTTAATAAAACAAACAACAAAGGTATGTTGGTTACTGTAGACTTTCAGATGGATGGCATTGACTATAGAATAGAACGTGGACGTAAACCTAATGTGTTTCGTTTTTTAGTTAACAATGTTGACAACAACGAAGGTATTACAGATGAAATGCAAGGCGAAGGCAGACAAAGCCAAGCAGTAATTGAACGCACAATTGGCATGGGTCATACCATGTTTAAACACATCTGTGCATTAAATACTTACACTGAACCTTTCTTAAGTATGCGAGCAAACGATCAACGTGATATGATTGAACAATTGCTGGGCATTACTAAACTTAGTGAGAAGGCAGACATACTTAAAGAACTTACAAAAATTAGTAAAGATAAAATAACAGAAGAAACATATCGTATTCGAGGCACAGAAGAAGCTAATGAACGCATTGGTAAAAGTATTAGTGACCTTGAACGTAGGCGAACTGTATGGGAGTCTAAGCGTCAAACAGACATACAAGACTTAGAAACCGAGCTATTAAACTTGCAACACATTGATATCGACGATGAATTAAAAGCCCACACAGACCACGAAGAATTCACCGCAACAAAATTACAAATAGATACGTTAACTGCCGAAATAGCAAGACTAACTAGCACTAACGACAGAGAACAAAAACGCTTAGATAAAGCACAAAAAGACCTCAATGATACGCTAGAACACAAATGTTATGCGTGTGGACAAGAAATACATGACGAGAAACACGAACAAATTGTTACACAAAAAACAGAGGCAGTAGCAGAAAGTCAAGAACATATAGATGATTATACTGCAAAGATAAAAGAATATAATATTGGATTAGAACAGTGTGGGCCACTCAACAAAGCACCTACAATGCACTATAATAGTGTTAAGGAAGCCTATGCACACCAAGGTAAACTAGGATCAGTAGAAACAGAGTTAGTTCGCATTAAGGATGAAATTAATCCGTATGATGAACAAATAACCGCATTAAAGGATACCGGACTACAAGAAGTAAATTGGGGTGAGGTAAATAGACTTAACGAACTCAAGGAACATCAAGACTTTTTATTGAAGTTACTTACTAATAAAGATAGCTTCGTTCGTAAGAAAATTATTGAACAAAACTTGCAGTTCTTAAATACTCGATTAGAGTATTATATCACTAGGTTAGGCTTACCACATGAGGTTCAGTTCCAAAGTGACTTAACTGTAACTATTACACAGTTAGGGCAAGACTTGGACTTTGATAACTTATCACGTGGTGAACGTAATCGTCTTATCCTTGGCCTTAGTTGGAGCTTCCGTGATGTATTCGAAAGTATGAATCATCCTATTAACTTAATTTGTATTGACGAATTAGTTGATAGTGGAATGGACACTGTAGGTGTTGAAAGTGCATTAGGTATATTAAAGAAAATGGAACGAGAAAGACATAAAAATATTTTACTTATTAGTCACAGAGATGAACTAGTAGGTCGAGTAGATAATGTTTTACAAGTTACCAAAGAGAATGGATTTACTACCTTTAACGTTGAGTTAGAAGTAATTGATGCATAAAGAAAAGCAATATGCGTTGTTTCCAGAAGATCTGGAAATTGATTATAAATCAATTGGACACGATATATTGCAAAAGCTAAAAGAAATAAATGAACAGCAAAAGAAAAACTAGCGATTGGACTCATAACAATTTAATAGTTGATGAATTACCTATAGAGGCGGAAGGATTTGTGTATTTAATCACAAATACTACCAACGACCGAAAATATATAGGTAAGAAGCTGGCAAAGTTTAAAACAACCAAACCGCCGCTTAAAGGCAAAAAAAACAAAAGACGTGGCACTAAAGAAAGTGATTGGAGAACTTATTGGGGTTCATCAGATCACTTAAATGCAGATGTCCTTGCACTAGGAGAAGATAAGTTTACAAGAGAAATTTTGTATTATTGTCCTAGTAGAGGAGTTCTAAGTTATTTGGAAGCAAAAGAACAATTCGACCGTAAAGTTTTAGAATCAGATGAATACTACAATGGTATCATTAATGTGAGAGTTGGCAGTTCAAAGATTCTCACAGAACATTTAAAAAAGGTCGACAAGCTATAACACATATGTTATGCTAATAACAAGAAATAACGTTTTAACGTTATTATCAGCAAATAATTAAAGTATCACATAATTACTATTACAAAGCTAATATCTACTAACACAATTCTAATACGTTTCTAACACACCACTAACACAATTCTTACAGGCTCTGATTGGTCGGCATAGGTCGACTCACCTTGCGAGTATACGACATCGTATGCTTAGATTCTGGTGTGCCTTAGTCAATGCATTGGTTTGACAAACCGAAATGAGTAAGCTCTCCTGACAATTGGAACTTACGGATAGCTCGAAAGTCGTCGTTATGGCTTAGAGTGTTTCTGCGTTAATAAGCAGTATATAAAGTGGTAAAGCATAACCGCCACTACCTTGTGCTAATAAGGTTTTACTATAACGAGTGGGTATTCTTGACGAGAAATAGTTAAAGTTTATTTTGCACTTGGCTGTAACAAGCTAAGTGTGAATAAAATATCTAAGAAATAGTCATATAAATAACATAGTAGTTAATAAGTTCTTAATGTATATAGATATTAATATAGAGTTAAAAAAAATACATTGAGTATTGCTTTAGCAATACGATAATGATGATGTCGTTAGACATCGATATAAGATAGTAAATGAATGGATAAATGAATAGCTATGAGTAAATTTGAACAATTCAAAAAAGACTTTACTGATTGGATGATTGATCAATTAGAAGTAAACAAGGAAGATGGATATCCGACTTGTCCTTATGCAAGAACTGCCAGAGTGCAAGACAAACTACAGTTCATAGATTGTAGTGGTTCTAATCCCGATGCTATGCTCGAGTTTGACCCTAGAGTAAAAATGGTAGGTGTGTGTTGGTTTGGTGATGATGTAGATTTAGATACAATCAACTTAGAACAAATGAAAGAACTTAATCCAGACCTAATGTATTTGCAAAGCACTAAAACATCAGGTCATTTTGTTCAAAATATATCTAACGTAATTCTAATTCAAATAAGATCCGAACTACTTAGACGTAGAGCCTCATTACACAAATCATCTTATTACGATAGTTGGCCAGCAGAGTATTATAAAGAAATAATGCTTGACCAGTAATTACCTTCTGCCCTTTGCTTGAGCAGCTTTCATTTGTTGATTCTGTTCTTCTGTGTGTGCATTGTATCTTTCAACAAACACAGCCAAAACATCAACAGGCATTTCCATAATATCTTTCCATGTTAATAAGCCTCCCGATTTGATCATTAAATCTATATAGCTGGCTTCTTGTGCCTCGAGTTGTTGTTTATAACGTTCTACGAGTGCATGAATGTCTTTGGGCTGTCGAGATGCTATCAACCCGCGAAAAAATTTGCAATATCCAAATCAATATTAGTTTCCCATGTGTGTTCACATTCGACGCATTGAGCTTTAAATTCAGTGTCAACACCGTTGTCACTTAAATCTTCAACACATATTCTAATCTTATCATAGTCGTCTTTGGTAATGCTTTTTAACCATTCAAGTATCATAATTGCGTCATCTACTGTTTCGCCTTCTGGTGGCTGAACTTGCATAATTGCATTTGAAATAAGGCTTACTGTAAGATCTGCAATTTCTAAAAATGTTTCGCCAAACCTAGTTTGACGTTCTTCATCAGATAGAGATGCATCATTTAATCCTTGGATTAATTTTTGTTGTTTAAGTCTTTGTATTTGTAATGTTGTTCTATCCTTTAGATTATAAGGTTTACATTTAATTGCAAACTTATTATCCAACACAACTTTATCAGATGCAGTGTTTTCCTTAACTGATCCTAACAATGAACCGGTGCTTACAGTTAACTGATTCATGTGGTCACATTCAGGACATTTTACATCTACATCAATTGCATCTCCGTATGTTGCCATACGTATTGCAATTAAGATAACAACAAGATCGTTCACTGGCAATTCGTGCGGGTCGCCAATGTCCGGTGCACAACTTCTGATTAAGCTAAACGTAGCTTCACCATTGAATAATGCATCGGGTGTTTTTGAAACTAATTCATCTCTAGCAGTCATGCTATAAATGGCTAGTTCTCCGTCAACACTAAGCGTGGGCTTAGTATTATAATACTTCCCACCGCTAGGAAGTGCGATATACATCACAGGCTTTCTATATGCCTGGATAAGTGGATTTGTCATATTTAATCTCCATAAATACTGTTGCAGTATAATTGTATTTATCTAATTAAAATACCAGTTAATTACAGGAAAACCATGGATAACGAAGAAATACAACAGATTTTAAACGGAGTTTACTCACAATACCCGTGGGCAAGCGAAGAAACCGTTGAAGAATTAGCCAAGCTATCAAGGTCTAGTAGTATAAAAACTACGGCACTTGCTGTGGCTATTGCTAAATTGAACGGCGCCACAGATGCTGATGCGTTAACTTCTCATATAAAAAACCTACAACAAAACCTAGATGCATCATTGACCGATGGCAGAAGAAGAATTAAAACAACTGAGCAAAACGTTAGAGCAATGGGTAGAGCAACAATGTCTAAATCATCCTCTGGGTTAGAGTCAATGATTGAACTTGCAGGCGCAGGTGCAAAAGCAATGGATCAAGCTGCAGAAGGATTAGCAATGTCGGGCGGTAAAGTAGGTAAAGTAGCAAGTGGATTCTCTTGGGCAACAGGCGGAGCAGTAGCACTTACAGGTGTTGGTGCAGTTATGGCAAAACTAATAACAACACAAGAAAAAGAAGTAAGAGCAATGATTGACATGGGTCTGACATTAGCTCGCACAAATGACTATACAGAACTACGTGGAAGTGCAGCAAACTTAGGAATGTCATTAGGTGATTATGCTGGCATGATACAAACTCATGGAGAACTTGTAGTAGGACTAGGCGACAATGTAGCAGAAGGCCAAGGCGTAATGTTTGATTTTCTAAATGATAAAGAAAGAGTTAAACACGTTAAGAATTTTGGTTATAGTCCAAAAATATTATCAGCCTTACTAGCTGAGGAAACAGAACAGTTATATAAACTTAATCAAGTAAATGAATTAAACTCAACTGGACAAAACAAAGTAATCAAAAGTTTTCAAACAGCAAACAACATGGGTATATATCTAGCAGATACACTAGGTGTTCAGCGTAGTGCAATGATGGAAGCTAGAAAAATGATCAGAGAAGATCAAGACTTTATACTAGCAATGAATCAGAATACAGCATACATGAATGAAAAGTATGGCGAAGGCACTGCTCTGCGAGCAACTGAAACAGCAGATTTCTTTGCTCAAATAGGCACTGCAACATTAGGCGAAGAACTAACCAAACAACTATTAGATGTGTTTACAGGAACAGCATCTGATATTCAGTTTGATGAGTCTGCGGTTAATAATATAATGAATGAGCAATTAACAGCAACTTTGCAAATGCTCGGACCAGGAACGTTTGAAGGCTTTATGAAATTTATCGAAGATGGAGTTACAGGCGAGTTAAAAGATCCAGCCGAACGCACAGTTAGATTCCAACAATTACTAAAAATGATTAAAAATTCTCCAACACTAATTGGTGTTGATCCAAACAGTGTAGCAGTCAACCGATTAATAGCATCAATGAATATTTTACCAGAAGCATTTCTTAATGGAACAAAAGCAGAAATTGATGCAACACTTAGTTCAGCACAAGAAGGAATAGACGGAGCCGACGATGCAATTGAAATAGTAGGCGGTATGAGTAAAGCATTTTTAAAAGCCCAGCATGCATTTACTCCAGGATTTGAAACAATGGGAACAGTAATGGGAGTGCTAGAATCTTCAATAGGAACATTTGCAGACTTTTGGAGAGATATGTTTGGATTAGATCACACAGCCGAAGCAAGCATGGAAACAACATTACAAGCAGGACAGCAAGATGATGTGCGAGGTAGTCAAGTTTTTAATACTGCTACAGGCGGCATGTCAGTGGGTGGATCAGGTCAAATTGATGTTACTACAGTTATAGGATATAATGACGAAAGCCAAACTGCAGCTATGCAAGAATTAAGATCCACTGCTATGAAAGAAATGGGATCACTAATGACAATGTTTAAAGAAGATCAAACAAGACAATTAGATTTAATGTTTGATATTCAACGAGTAGGTTTAACCGACTTGGTTGATGATGTTGAAAAATATACAGCGGCTATAGAAAAACAAAAACTAAAAGGCAGAGACACTGGTCCATTAGAATTAGAATTATTAAATGCACAGAAAAAATTAGACGAAGCAAATTTAATTGCAGGACCGATGCAATTAGAAATGGGAAGAATTAAAGATAGAATGGCAAACGCACAAGATTATATGATCAGACTACGATCAATTGTTGGAAATAGTGCAACACCACGTAGGCGTAGCGACATGGATATGTATGCACAAGGTTCAACATTACAAGGTATAGTTTTAAAACAATTAGCAGAACAAGGAATTACAGATCCTAGAGCACAAGCAAATATATTAGGAATGATACAAGGCGAATCTGCATTTAAGATGGTATCTGAACAATCATATGCTAACACTTCAAACGAACGCATTAGAGCAAAAATGGGTAGACGTGTTTCTGGATTAAACGATGCACAACTTGATGATTTGAAAAAAGATCCTAAGAAGTTTTTTGACTATGTATATTCTGACCTTGGCGGCTACGACTATAGAGGCAGAGGCTTTATACAATTAACCGGTATAGAAAATTATAAATTAGTAGGTGAAATGATTGGCGAAGATTTAGTAGGCAATCCAGACTTAATGTTAAACCCACAAATTGCCGCGGCAGCAAGTGCAGCTTATTTTAATTTGCCTTGGTGGAAAAAATACAAGTCGGATTTGGGAAATATGGACACTGTATATAGAGTTGTATATGGAGCAACTGCATCTAGTTCGGGTCGCATGGGTGATTTAAATACGAGAACAGGATATGCCAATCAATTTATGCAAGCAATGAACACAGGTGAATTAACTGCAGCTAAGGAAGTGGGCCCTGAAATACAACAACTACAATCTCAAATTACAGATATAACTGACATAGAAAATAGCGATATTCCATTAACTGTTACACAACAATCTCAATTAGTAGAGCTAGAAGCAAAGTTAGCCGCTGAGATGTTGCGATTACAAGAACAAATGAGCGGAGAAGCAAATGGCTGATAAAATGAATAACATAAACACACCAGGTGGTGACATTCAAGTGCCAGCATGGGCTAGTGAAGAAACAATGAATAGAGTTGTTGCTTATATGTCTGCACAAAATAAAACAGACAGAGATCTCAATAAAATAATGGCTAAAGTTGGTGGTAACATTAATGAACTACAACGAGAACTAAGCGGGTTGTTAACAACAGTTGCAGCGGATAATACACAAGACCAACAACAAGAAGCAGCATCTGAAAAATTCTCTGAGCAACTAGTTAAAAACTCAGCAGGCTTAATGAAAACAGCAGGCTTCTTTGGTAATACAGAAAAACCACTTACTGCAATAGTAAATGCAGGCGCAGCTCTTACCAAGGGTGCAAAAGATTCATCAGGTGGTTTAACAATGTTTAAAGGAATGATGAACTCTAGTAACTTGTATATGAACGCATTAGGAACAGCAGGCAACGTAGCAATTGATGGCTTGCTAGCATATGCAGGTTGGAATGCAGGTAAAATAGAACAGTTTGCAGATGCTCAATCAAAAATAATTGATGCAGGTGTTGTATTCAACGGCGGAGCAGCAGCATTTGATGAACTACGTAAACGAACATTAGCAACTGGAGTAACATACACTAGTTTAATTGATAACATTCATCAATTCGGTGACGGTATGCTAGGACTTGGTGGAACTATGTCCGAGGGTGTAAATAACTTCTCAAAGTTTTATGCAGCATTAGATGAGCAAGTAGAAAACTTTGGAGACCTAGGACTGTCAAGTAAAGACATGATGGCACAATACGGTGAGTTCTTAACATATGCACGTAGAACAGGAATGGTAAATTCAAATCTAAATAATAGTGCTGAGAATGTTAATCAATCATTTATTGACTTACAAATTGAAGCAGGTGCAGTTGCTAGTTTAACATCGTTAACTAAAGCAGAAGCAATGCGTAGAAGCTTACAATCATTTGACGAGTTTGGCGAAGCAGCATTAATAAGCATGGAAGAACAAGGGTTAACTGGAGCAGCTGAAGTTACTAGACAACTTATTAAAGACATAGGAAAAATGGCACC
>TARA_R110002049_G_scaffold154966_2_pt1 | contig 20878 bp, 7 predicted proteins | sample TARA_R110002049 | Tara Oceans TARA_R110002049 (sample SAMEA4396941) | marine metagenome | biome: Polar Biome; feature: [SRF] surface water layer (ENVO:00010504); material: water (ENVO:00002006), including particulate matter (ENVO:01000060) such as... | depth 5 m
GATTTTTCTATTCAATGATCCAGAAACTGGCGAGCCATTCGAGGATTTTGATCCACCCATTTTAGGTGATTTAAGTAACCCCGCAGATGCATTTGTGACCAAATTGGCAGTGGATGGAGGAAGTTTAGTGTATAGCACCTATTTGGGTGGCGCCGGCGTAGATTATGGCAATGGAATCATAGTCGAAAATGGGATAGTGTTTGTGACGGGTGGATCAGGACCACAGAAGGAAACGCAAGTTCCATTTCCAACTACTGCCAATGTTTATCAGCGTGAAAATGGCTTTGGGTTTTTAAGGTCGGGCACTGAAGTAGAGGATTACTTTTTTAACCTAATTGCACAAAATTTTACTGATGTATTTGTCAGTAAGTTGTCGCAGGATGGTTCCCAACTTCTGTTCAGCACACTGATTGGAAATGAGGGAGCAGAAATGGCGTATGACATAGCTGTCAAAGATGGAAGCCCCTTTTTAGCAGGTACCTCAAATTTAAATTTCCCCACTACTCCTGATGCTTTTATGCCAGATTCCCGAGGAGGAAATGATCTTTTTCTACTCCGAATGAATGAATCCGTCACCGAATTAGAGTATAGCACCCTCATAGGAACTGCAGGTGAAGAGATGCTGACTAAAATGAAACGGGATGAAGATGATTTATACTTGTTGGGCACAACAGACCTAGCTGCAGATTTTCCCAATACGCCCGGATCTTACCAAGATTCCAAAGCCGACTTCAGAGTGCCTTATTTGATGAAATTTTCCAATTTGGGCGAAAACTTGGTGTTCAGCACCTTTGTTGGATCCTTGAGAAATGGGGCAGATGAATTTACAGGTCTGGAGATAGATAATGGAATTCCCTATTTGGCAGGGCAAACAACCTATTCTGGCTTTTTTACCACACCCGGAGCCTACCAAGAGACCTATATCGATGGAGCACTTTCTCAAGCATTTGTGATGCAGGTCAATCCTACTGGGGAAAATTTAACTTATAGCACACTGTTTGGTGGAGGCGCTACTTATGCCAATTCGGTTGGAGTAGAGAACGGTATCGTTTATTTAAAAGGGTATTCGCTTACGTTGGGTTTTCCTGTTACAGGTGGGGCATACAACGAAGCATCAGATGTTCCTGAGGGTACCTTTGCGATATTGGACTATGTTACCGCCTTTGATTTTGGTTTTGGGCAATATGAACTTGGCGCTCCTTCCTTAATTTCTCCGGCCAATCTAGAGTCTAAAATCCCTATTCGGCCTTCTTTCAGTTGGGAGCCAGCGAGCAATGCTACTAGTTCTGCCACTCCAGATTACCATGATTTTCAAGTTTCAACAGTGGAAGACTTTTCTTCAGGGCTAATTCCAAGAATAGCTTCTGCTGACGGCACGCTTGACTTGAACGTTGATCTGGGTTTTGGTACTAAATATTATTGGAGAGTCCGGGGAGTAAGTGCCCTAAGTACAAGCGAATGGTCTGAGACTTTTTCATTTGTTACCGCTCCTTCCAAAGTTGGAGACGGTACCGAAGCAAACCCATGGGAGATTGCAACTCCAGAGCAGTTGCATGCGGTGAGAAGTTACCTGTCAGACCATTTCAAAGTGGTAGCGGATATTGACTTGTCAGAAGTTACCCGGGAAGGGGGCAAGTATTGGAATGACGGAGCAGGTTGGTCGCCTATAGGAAATGGAAGTACTCCGTTTACTGGCAGTATCTCAGGGGGAGGGTTCGCTTTGGAAGGAACATATATCAATAATTCAACCGACAATAATGTCGGGATTTTTGGAGTGATTAAGGATGGTTCTATCAAAAGACTTGCAATCCTGAGTCCTGATATTACCGGGGGAACTGTCGTTGGTGCTTTGGCGGGATTAGTGGTTGGAGGAACAATTCAGGAGTGCTATGCTTTTGAAGGATCTGTGTCTGGAGACTTTTTCGTGGGTGGTTTGATTGGGGTTCTTCAGACCTCGGAGTCTCTTCTTGAAAATTCCTATAGCTACCTTGAAGTGAGACAGAAACTTGACCCGATTCCATCTGGTGGCGGTTTGGTAGGGAACACTCAAGCAGGCATCATCAGAAACGTTTATTCTTTGTCAACTGTAGCTGGAGAAGCTGCAAACAACGGGGCGGTTTTAGGATCGGGAAGCCCAGCTGTTGTTCAATCATATTTCAACTCAGAGCTCGCTGGTCCGGATAATGAAAAAGGTATAGGGCTTACTTCTGGCGCTATGAGAGAGCAAGCTTCCTTTGAAAACTGGGATTTTGCGGACGTCTGGAAGATAGAAGAGGATCGCTCTTTCCCTGTTTTGATCCATAACGAACAAATTCCTGCCCCAGGTCTATTGGAAGGAATGCCTGATCTCAACAATATATTGTATGTGGATCAGTCGGTAGTCGGTGGTCTAGGGAATGGAAATTCTTGGGAGCATGCTTTCCTCAATCTTACTGAGGCGTTGAATTATGCAGCCATTTTTTGGGAGGGAAAAGAAGAAGTGTTAAAAATTTATGTGGCGGAGGGAGCTTATTTCCCAACTGATGATTCGGATGCTTCTATTTCTTTTCAGTTGATCAATAATGTCTCAGTGTATGGAGGATTCCCGTCCGGTGGGGGCAATTTCGAAGTGCGGGATTGGGAGGCCAATCAGACTATTCTGAGCGGTGATATTATCAATAGAACTATCACGGTTATTGAGAGTGCTTATGCTATTCCAACTGGCAATTCTCTTCACGTATTGACTGGATCTGGGACTGATGAAACGGCCATTTTGGATGGTTTCTTTATCACTGCAGGCTATGCGATAGGAGATGGAAGTTTGAGCGACGGAGCTGGAATGCTCAATGAAAACGGAAGTCCAAGTCTATCTAATCTGATTTTCATCGGCAACCGATCCAGCAGATATGGTGGTGGGATGGCAAATTTGGAAAACAGTTCTCCTTCACTTTCCAATGTAATATTCGAGTCCAATGTGGCCAGCAGCGCTGGTGGAGCAGTTTACAACAATTTGAGCAGTCCAAATTTTACTCAGGTAAAGTTCATCAAAAACCTGTCGTCAATCAATGGAGGCGCGATGTACAGCCAAGCCTCCAGTGCACCGCGAATGACAAACGTGGATTTTATTGGTAATGAAGCGAGAGGAGGAGTGGGTACAGGGATCGTTGGTGGAGGAGCCCTTTACAATTCTTCGGATGGAATCATGGTTTTGACGAATGTAAGATTCAGTGGAAACAAAGCGACCAACAGCAACGGCAGAGGGGGAGCTATCCTAAACAATGGAGCAAGTCCGATTTTGACCAATGTCACCATCAGCGGAAATGCTGCTTATTCTGGAGGAGGTGTGTATAATACTTCGCTGGCCTCTCAGCCAAAAATACGAAACTCGGTGATTTGGAATAATAAAGAAAATGTAGGTGTAGAGACTTCAACATCAAGTCTAAATGATTTCAACAATGCAAGCTCCGAAGTCAAATACAGTTTGATTCAAGGGGTAAATCCTGCAGGAGAAGGGAATCTAGATGGGACTGATGCGGGGAATGATCCTTTGTTTATTGAAGCGATTACTGATTTCAATGCGCTGACGACGGCCGCAGGGGATTTTAGAGTGGAACCCAATTCTCCAATTAAGAATAAAGGGAATAATCAATATTTCGACGCAAGTCAATCACCGGATTTAAGTGAGGTAACTACAGATCTGGATCTTGGAAAAAGAATTATAGGCAACGTGGACTTGGGTGCCTATGAGTTTGAGGAAGAGCTGATTGAACTAAGTGTTGTAGTTGTTCCTGGTCAATCTAAACCTTTTGGAGAGTCCGATCCTATATTTTTATACGATTCCAGCTTACCAGAAGTGCTTCTTACAGGGAATCTGGCTCGAGTTCCGGGTGAAGTTGTAGGGAATTATTTTATCACCCAAGGTAGCTTGAGAGCTCCGGATGACTATCAACTTGAGTTTATAGGAGCAGCGTTTGAAATCACTAAAACACAGTTGACAGGTTTTGATTTTGAAGATAAGAGTTATGCATATGATAGAACAGAGCATAGTCTAGCTGTTTCTGGGGATGTTCCATTGGATGTAAGTATAGAATATGTCAATAATGGAAGAACTGAGGTGGGGGCTCAAGAGGTGACAGCTACAATCTCAGGGGATAGTTATGTCACGTTGGAATTAAAAGCGGAGCTGAGGATCACTCCTGGAGAAATCGCAGGTATCACATTGAAAAGTGAAAGTTTTCCATTCGATGGTTCTCCAAAATCACTAGAATTAACAGGCACTCTTCCTGAAGGCACATCGGTTGAATTCAGCAATAACTCCAGAACAGAAGTAGGAACGCAAGAAGTTACTGCTTCCATCACTGGAAGTAATTATATCACTAAGGTTTTAAAGGCAGATTTGACAATTTCAGAATCGATGGCTCTGGAAGTTACGGTAGAAAAAGTGGAACCTTCTGCATACGGAGCAATGGATGGAGCAATCACATTACTTATTGAAGGAGGTGTGCAGCCTTATACTGTTACATGGATTCAACCTGTCGGAACTGGACCAGTTTTAATTGGTCTTGGTGCAGGGCTCTATGAATATTTGGTGGTGGATATACAGGGATTGGAATTTAGAGCTGCAGTAGAGTTAATCCATCCTAAATCCACGACTATACAAAGTGAATTTATTGCAGACCCTTCTACCAATTCGTGCGAACTTCCTTTTACAGTCAATTTTTCAGACCGTTCCAGTCTGCCTGATACTTGGAGATGGGATTTCGGGGATGGTACAATTGTTACATCAAGGTATGGGTATTCTCCTAAAAACATACCACATACTTACACTGAGTTTGGAGAATATACTGTCAGGTTAACTATCCAGGATACTACTAACGGTGCTAGCTCTTATAGTACTAAAATCATAAGAGTTCTAGGGACTGAGGCAGACTTTACTTCAAATACAACTTTTGACTGCGGTCCTCTTCCTGTACAGTTTACCGATCAGTCCAAGGGTGCAGTTAGTTGGCTTTGGGATTTTGGTGATGGAAATACATCCTCCGACCAAAACCCTGCTCATACCTATGACCTTCCAGGTCAATATTCGGTCAAATTAACAACTACCTCAGAAAATGGTTGTGTTGATACAGAGATTAAGTCAGACTATATTCAAGTAGTTGGGCCAAAAGTTGATTTCTTGACCGATGTGACAGCTGGTTGCGGGCCCCTTACTGTTGCATTTACCGATAAGACATACAGTGGCTCACCAATTGTAAGCTGGTTATGGAATTTTGGTGACGGGACTACTTCAAGGTCTGTAAACCCTTCTCACACCTATACTCAGGTAGGTAGTTATTCTGTTTCTTTACAAGTTTTTGATTTTGATGGTTGTTCCAATACACTGATAAAAAGTGAATTGATTAGAGTGGGAGCTCCTAAAATCTCCATAGGTAACACTGATGTATCTTGTAATGGAGGTGCTGATGGAACTGCCACTGTTTCAATAGAGGAAGGAACTGGGCCCTTTACTTATGAATGGACTCCTTTTGGTGGATCCGAAGTAAGTGCTACTGGACTCCGCGCAGGGAATTATGAAGTAAAGGTTACCGATGGAAATGGATGTGTTTCTATTGGAAATGTGACTATAGGCCAACCTGAGCCTTCTGTAATAACCACAAGTGCAGCCACTTCTATTTCATTTTCCTCAGCAGTTCTCGGCGGTAGCTTAACCAGCTATGGGGACAACTGTGAAACAGAGACTGGAATTGTTTACGCAACATCTCCAAACCCTGACCTTTCAAATTCAAAGATTGTTATGGTTGTAAGTTCTGATGCATTTAGTCAGAATGTAACCGGATTGGATTTAAACCGGACTTATTATGCAAAGGCTTTTTCTACACTACTTAATGGAGAAACTATTTATGGAAATGAGATAAGCTTTACTACTTCCAAAAAAGAACTCAAAGTAACAGCGCATGCGGGACAAGAGAAAATCTTTGGAGAAGCTGATCCTAGCTTTACTTTTTCGGCACAGGGCTTTGAGGGAGATGATGATGAAAGTATTCTGACAGGTGACTTGTTTAGGGATAGCGGAGAATCTGTAGGAACCTACCAAATCCTGCAGGGATCACTTGATGCAGGCGAAAACTATACGATCAACTTTTCAGGAGATCTTTTTGAGATCAAACCTGCGGCTGTGGCTGGAGTTTCTTTTAACCCTGCTAGTTTCGTTTTTGATGCTACTGAGAAAACCTTATCAATAACAGGTGATCTTCCTACAGGTACATCTGTGAGGTATGAAAATAATGGACGTACAGCTATAGGCACCCAGAAAGTAACGGCAACGATCAGTGGAGATAACTTCACCAAACTAGTGCTGACGGCAGATCTGACGATCACTCCGGCAACCGTGGAAGGAATTACCTTTGAAGATGACAGCTTCGTCTATGACGGTACGTCTAAGTCATTGTTGATCAAAGGAGTACTTCCTGTTGGAACAACTGTGGAATACACCAACAACAGCCGAATCGATGTAGGAGCTCAGGAAGTAACGGCAACGATCAGTGGAGGTAACTTCACCCAACTGGTATTGACAGCTGACCTGACGATCACTCCGACAACCGTGGAAGGAATCACCTTTGAAGATGACAGCTTCGTCTATGACGGCACGGCCAAATCATTGTCGATCACTGGAGATCTTCCTGATAAAGTAACTGTGGAATACACCAATAACAGCAGAACTGATGTTGGAACCCAGGAAGTAACGGCAACGATCAGTGGAGATAACTTCACCGAACTAGTGCTGACCGCAGACCTGACGATCACTACGGCTGAAGTCAAAGGAATCACTTTCGCCGATGGAAGCTTCGTCTTTGACGGTACGGCCAAATCATTGGCTATCTCAGGAACTCTTCCCGATGAAACAGCTGTGGAATACACCAACAACAGCAGAACTAATGTGGGAACGCAGGAGGTAACGGTAACGATCAGTGGAGATAACTTCACCGAACTAGTGCTGACCGCAGACCTGACGATCACTACGGCTGAAGTCAAAGGAATCACTTTCGCCGATGGAAGCTTCGTCTTTGACGGGACAGTCAAATCATTGGTTATCGCAGGAGATCTTCCATTAGGAACTTCAGCGTTCTATACTAACAACGGCAGAGCGGAAGTAGGCACGCAGGAAGTAACGGCAACAATCACAGGTTCGAACTTCACAACGCTGGAACTTAAAGCGGATTTGATAATTACTCCGGCCACGCTGATTGTTACTGCATATGCTGGTCAGAGCAAAGAGTATGGTGAAGCAGATCCGGTATTTACTTATGCTGCTTCTGGCTTTGAAGCAGGTGATGATGAGACTATTTTAACTGGTTCACTTTCAAGAACTGCAGGTGAAAATGTAGGTAACTATGCAATAAACAAGGGAACACTTTCAGCTGGTGGCAATTATACAATCAGCTTCACTGGAGCTAATTTCGCGATCACGCCTCGCACGCTGAATGTAATAGCCAATCCAAATCAGGCGAAAATATATGGTTCATCAGATCCAGTTCTTGCATACTCAGCCAGCAACTTCGGGAATGGAGATACAAATGCGATACTCATTGGAGCATTAAGCAGAACGGCAGGGGAGAACATCGGAATGTATCCAATCAACCTTGGAACGCTAGGTGCAGGATCAAACTATACGATCAACTTCACTTCAGCAGACTTTGAGATTGCTGCGAAAGTATTGAACGTTACAGCAAATGCTGGACAAAACAAAGTCTTTGGAACTGCTGATCCTGTATTGACCTATTCCGCAACTGGTTTTGAAAATGGGGATACGAATGCAATTCTGACTGGAGCATTAAGCAGATCTCTTGGTGAAAATGTAGGTAACTATGCAATCAACCTTGGAACGTTAAGTGCTGGTGCAAACTATGCGATCAACTATGTGGGAGCGAACTTTACGATCAGTAAAACAGCGATCACGGGAATCAGCTTGGCAGACGGTAGTTTTGTTTACGACGGAACAGCCAAGTCATTAGCGATCACAGGAACGCTTCCGACAGAAGCAATTGTAGCTTATACTAACAACAGCAGAACCGATGTTGGAATGCAGGAAGTGACGGCAACGATCTCGGGATCGAACTATACTACATTGGTGCTGACCGCTGACTTAATGGTTACCCCGGCTGCAATTGTAGGAATCACCTTTGAAGACGGAAGCTTTGTGTACGACGGAACAGCCAAGACTTTGGCGATTACTGGCACGCTTCCATTTGGAACAAGTGTAGCTTATACTAACAATAGTAGAACCGATGTTGGTATGCAGGAAGTGACGGCAACGATCTCGGGATCGAACTTTACGGAACTGAAACTGACAGCTGATCTTATGATTACTCCAGCTATTCTGACCGTTAGTGCAGATGCAGGTCAGTCTAAATTGTTTGGAGAGCTAAATCCTGACTTAACCTATTCTGCCTCAGGATTTGGAGAAGGTGATGATGAGAGTATCATCAGTGGAATCTTGAGCAGAGCAGCAGGAGAAGCAGTTGGACTGTATGCTATTAGCATTGGAACACTTGATGCTGGAGGCAATTATACCATTGACTTTACTGGAGCAGAATTCGAAATCATCAGTACTGATACAGATGGAGACGGGGTGCCTGATGATATTGAGAATGAACAGGGTACTGATCCTACAGATCCAATGGATTATCAGGATCAGGACGGAGACGGTGTTCCGGATTATGTAGAAGATGAACAGGGAACCGATCCAAGTGATCCAGGAGACTATTTGGATACTGACGGAGATGATGTTCCGGATTATCTGGAAGATCAGCAGGGAACGGATCCAACTAATTCTGAGGACTTCCCAGACGAAGACGAAGATGGAATCCCTGATTATGTAGAGGCCAAGTCCATTGTGGAATTTGTAAGTCAGAGTCTGGAAGTCCTTTGGGGAACTGAAGCTGAGGAGTTGAAAGTACCAACTGAGGTAGTTGTAATCACGGCAATGGGAGAATTTATCAACCTACCTGTGATCTGGGATCTGACGGGTTACGATCCGATCATGTCAGCCACGACAAACTATATGGGTATAGTCGAACTTCCTGCAGGACTGTTTAATCCAGATGATCTTCAGCCAATGCTGGAAATCACGGTATTGGCCAAGCCTGCACCACAGGATGTGACGCTGAGTGCAAATAGCTTCATTGGAATTCCTGATCAATACTTCCAGGAAATCGGAGCTTTCACGGTGATCGATCCTACGGATAATGTCCATATGTTCAGACTACCGGAAGGAGCACAGGACAATGAATACTTTGAAGTACTCGATGGTATTCTGTTCTGGAGTAGTGCTGAGCAGGCAGGTGGCAGAACGAACTTTACCATTCTGCTTCAGGTGACTGACAGAGCGGGTAATGTGCTTGAGAAGAGCTTCCAGATTACCAGACAGCGAACTCCGCTTAATCAATTGGATGTGCCAAATACCTTCACTCCGAATGGAGACGGAACCAACGATACATGGGGTGTGCTTGCACTTCGCTACTATACCGGAATAAAGATTTCCATTATGTCAGTAGGTGGAGACAGGGTATTCTACACAGAGAATCCGGATGTTCAGTGGGATGGAGTATTCAACGGCAAAGAAATGCCGGTTGGAGCTTACTTGTTTGTAATCGAAGTAGGTGAAACAGGTGAAATCAGAAGAGGCATGCTGAATCTGATGAGGCAATAGCTCTAAGTGAGTAACCAGAACCTAGGTTCAAACATTAAAAATAAATTAAGGATTTGAAATAAAGGAGGCGTTGGAAGACGCCTCCACCCAAGTAATTTTTAAATAGGAAATACCATGAAGGAAATAAAATACATCGTAGCGGCATTTTTTCTGATGATAGTGGGGCTGTCTCAAGTTCAGGCACAGTCCCGAAAATATGTATCGAGCTTTAACCTTTTCCAGAGTTACTACAATCCAGCATTGACGGGCTATGAAGGCTCGACTGTGAGAGGATTTGTACGGAATCAGTGGTCAGGGGTAGAAGGTGCACCCAAGACATATTTCTTTAGCACAGAGCTGGACTTCGGGGAATTGGCAGGGGAGGAGGATCCTGCTTTGATGGGTAAGAATGCTGTTTCGGTCAACTTACTTTATGATACATATGGAGCCTTTAGGGAGACTGAACTCACCTTGGGCTATGCGAGTAGAATTAGGCTCTCAGAGACGCATAACCTGAGACTTGGAGCAGGGTTAACCTATCAGAGTATCCGTCTTGACGGTAATGCGCTGACTACCGAGGAGCAGAATGATCCTACGTTGGGACAGTATGTGGGACAGTTTTCCAATATGAATGTCGTGGACTTCAATCTTGGTATTGCACTAACTCATGCTAATTACTATGTGTCCTACGGGATCCGTCGGGTGAATGGTGGTAAAATCACTTCTGGGGATGAGTTTATGAACGCCTATCCGGCAAGCTCTATTTTTCAGGCCGGCTACCGTAATGCAGTGAGTGACAACCTAGCAGTGATTGTAAACGCAATGTACAGCACCCAAAATAATCAGGAAGACAACATAGAGTTTAACATTAAAGCGCTGTTAATGGATAGGGTCTGGCTTGGGTTTGGTCATAGATTAGACTATGCTACCAATGCACAATTCGGCGTGGTTACTAAACGTCTTCGAATAGGCTATGTATATGAATTCCCGAATGGTGGAGGATACAACCTTTCTGGCATTACACATGAGTTCATTGCAGTATTTAACCTGTTCAGAGACAATGTGAGAACAGATTCTCAGCCGGTGGTGATGTGGTAATCTGAGAGTCAGCTTTACTTTATTCATAATTGGAAGGAGGTATTGCTTAAGTATGCTAATTCAATGCTACTCCTCATTGAGATTTTTTTTTCGCTTGTAGCTTTTCAATAAATAAGAATTACTTGGAAGAAGGAAATAATGTGATCTAAACAGGAGAAGGAGTTATTGGTAAATTTCAAATCAGAGGAAAAGGTGATGGTCAGTAAAAGGTTTCTTTCCTTAAATCAATCTTTGTTTCTGATGTCGATGATAAAAAGTATGTTTATCAAAGTATACGTTAAATTTTTGGTGGAGAATATCCCCACCTCTAATTCACCTACTGAAAACTGATTGAATAAAGTCTAGAAGTTTGGTTTCAATCAAACATTCAAGACCATAATACATGAGCAATCAGAACATAGGATGATGGGGCCATTTGGTCCAGGACTCGAGGAAGTCAATAACTTTTTTACTGCAAATGATTTTCCAGCCGAAGAAGGAGAGGTTTTCTTCTATTATTATCAGGCAATGGATTGGAGAAATGAAAATGGGGTTCCAGTGAAAGATTGGAGAACCGCGGCCAGCGACTGGTTATTTAATCTGGATCATTAGATTTTAAATGTTGGGGTGGAGATGCTTTTATTTGTCTGCAAAAAAGCCCTGTAAGGGAAAGAACTGCGCTTTGGTGCAGTCAGCAAGATGTAGGATTGTCTACGCCAATCCTTTTTAAGTCGCTCCTTAGTCGCTTTTTTTTAGAGAACAATTCATTTGAAACTTTCTTTCCCATGAGAAACTATTCCAAGAGAAAATCAAAGTATCCGCTTCGCATTGAAGGCAGAATATCCGAATCCAGGTATACTTATCTTGTGGGTTTGGTGGCTCAATCCAAGGGCTTGACCATGAATGAAGTCATCCGGAATATCCTTGAAAATAAGCCTGTCAAGCTACGGTATCAAAAACAGAAGATCCCTATTATATCCTATTTGTTCTACCGCCAATTTAACCTGACCCCATCAGTCTAGGCTATAGCTTAAGATATAAAGCCATTGCTCTTGCAGTTGCTTATATATACCGTTTCCTCTTGAAGGTAGTGCTGCCGTTAGGAATATAGAAACATCAAAACAGAGTTCCTTATCTGAAAAATACTTTTTAAACGATTTAACTCCCCTGCCTTTTTTATGAATAGAAACACCCAAAATGAATAGTACATGGAGATCTTCATTGATAGGCTTTTTCGAGATAATTCACATGTCAACAGTTGATCTATAACTTACGAAGGATGATTATGGCTCTAATCATAACCAATTCTTAACATGATTATCTGCACATACGGGAGTGGCTGTAATAACTTTACTTCAAATAAAAGTGCATGAAATCGATTCTTAACGAACAGCAGCTTCTTCGTCAAATTCAAGATGAGGACGACAACACATCGTTTAAATTGTTGTTTGATTCCTATTGGGAAATGCTTTTTCTGCTTGCGCTTAAAAAGACCAAATCGCATGATTTAGCGCAAGATCTGGCTCAGGAAACTTTTATAAATTTTTGGAAGTACAGGAAGCGAATCGGGGAGATACAGAATATTAAAAACTACTTAATTACCATGCTGAAATATCAATTTCTCAAATGGATAGATCAGGAGAAAATTGTGTTTGATGAATTGGATTCTGTCATACCTAATACTTTTTACTTTGATTCTACTGATGGTTTTAAGATCATGGAATTTAATGAACTCTATACTTTTTTGATGGACAAAATCGATGAGCTGCCGACTAGAAGTAAGCAGATTTTTTTACAGAATAGATTTGAGAATAAAACCGTCAAAGAGCTGGCTGAGAAATATAGTATAGCGGAGTCTACCGTGAGAAACCACCTGAGTCAGGCGAACTCAAAGATCCAGAGCCAACTGGAAAACAACCTGATGGCAGTTGCTATATTATCTATAATTATCTCTTAATTCCTTTATCAATTTGTTATCAATTTGATTTTTTTATTCACGATTCAATAATGGAATTGGAATAGACAGATGTGACAAATAGGGTCTCTTACCTATGAAGAGAGACTTTATGGATTCACAGAAAATCAAAGAACAGGTAAGAAAGCTTTTTAATGAGGAAGCAAAGGATCAATCAGATATTGACCGATTGAATCATTGGTACGAATCGCTCAATGAGACAGATTCTAAGCCTAATGATATTGATCAGATCAGAACGGATTCTTGGGAAAGTATTCTCGATGCTATCCAGCCTTTCCATGGTCAAAAGGAAAAGGATAGTAAATCAATTTTCGGGAAATGGATTTGGAAAGCTGCAATTCTGCTGCTGCTTTGTGGAGGAGGATATGGACTATTGTCTGTTATTCCTGATAAGGAAACTGAAACCTTTCTTGGAGCAGGATTATATACCAATGATATAGGAAAGGTGTCCACTTTTTTTCTTCCTGATGGGAGTAAGGTTTGGTTAAGCACTGGTTCCCAAATAGAATATGCGGAGGACTTTCCCAGAAATCGTCAAGTGAGATTGTCAGGAGAAGCTTTTTTTGAAGTAATGCGTAATCCTGATTTTCCTTTTGTGATTACCACAGGAGAGATTTCTACACAGGTACTGGGCACCTCTTTCAACCTCAAGTCTTACGAAAATGCAGGCGTTGAGCTGTCAGTGTATTCTGGTAAAGTGAAATTTTTCAATCAGAAATCTAAGCTTGATGCTGCTGTTCTTCTAAAAGGTGAAAAAGTATCCTGGATCTCAGGGGAAGGTATAAGTGATATTGAAAAATTTGATATAGAACAACTTCCTGATTGGAGACAAGGCAAAATCACTTTTGATAATGCGGGGATAGATGTCATACAATCCACTTTAGAAAGATGGTATAAAGTAGACATAAAGATTGAAGGCAAGGAGAGAAACTGCCATTACAGCGGGGAATTTACACAGGCAAGCTTGGAGCAAATTCTAGAAACGCTGAGCTACGCGCTTAACCTAACCTATAAAATAAATGATGCCAATGTAACAATCCACACAAAACCATGTGAATAAAAAAAACCGGTGATTACGAAAACCACCGGATCAAAGATCGAATGAATTATCTGACTTGATGGTGTACAATTTTGGCGATGCGGCACCTCCAAGTCTCAACCTTTTATTTATCAAAATTATGAAAAAAAAACTACTACAACTCATGTGGGATACCTCCAAGTGCCTCATGGTAGTCTTGATGATGACCTATTGCCTGAGTGGACTGGCTTTAGCCAACGATACATATGCGCAGCATCTTAATCTGACTAAGATTACAATTCAGTCTAAAAGAACTTCAGTTCTGGAGTTTTTTCATCTCGTAGAAAAGCAATCTGACTTTCGGTTTCATTTCAATCCAGAAGTGATAGAAAATAAGCATCTAGTGCTTTCTGGAAATTCTGATCTTGAAACCTTGCTTTACGAAGTAGCAGCACAGACTAAATTGGGCTTTAAGCAAGTCAATGAGTCTATCGCAGTAAAGCCTGCTTTGAAAAAATCCCAAGAAGTTATTGAAATTAAAATCAAGATCTCAGGTAGAATTTTAGATTCTGAAACTCAAGAACCGATCATGGGAGCAAGTGTATTTATCAATGAAACCAGTCAGGGTGCTATTGCTGATTTGGATGGTAATTGGTCTTTGGAGATAGATGATTCTCTTATAGGTAAAGAAATAAAAGCTTCAGCTTTGGGCTATAATCCGGAGGTGATCTCTATTAGTGAAAACGGCATGACTTTCTTCCTGATTCCACAGGAGTTGGATGAAGTAGTGGTAGTAGGCTACGGTACTCAGAAGAAAATTAATTTGACTGGAGCTGTATCACAAATTGGATCGGAGGCAATTGAAAATAGGCCATCTCCTAATCTTACCAGAATGCTTCAGGGAGCACTACCAAACCTCAATATCAAAATGGTAGATGGTAGTCCAACTCGCTCAGCGGCATTTAACATCCGTGGAGCTACCTCTATAGGAGCAGGTGGTGATGCCCTCGTGCTGATTGATGGCGTAGAAGGCGATGCAAATTTGGTTAACCCGAATGACGTGGAAAGTGTCACAATATTGAAAGATGCTTCCTCGGCTGCAGTTTATGGTTCTAGAGCGGCTTTTGGCGTAGTGCTTATCACAACGAAAAATCCTGTGAAAGGCAAGACTAACCTAGATCTGAAAATAAGTAGATCTGTCAACGAACGTACCGTAGTTCCCAATTTAGTTACCAACGGATATGAATGGGCGAAAAACTTTGACGAGGCCTTTTTTGCTTGGTATGATTACAAGACTCACCCTATTTCCGTAAATGCGAATTTCCCATTCTCATTGGAGTACTTAGATCGTCTCAAAGCACATAATGATGACCCTTCTTTGCCAAAAACTGAATTCAATGAAGAGCTCAACCGATACGAATATTATGGTAATACCGATTGGTTTCAATTACTTCATCGGGATAAAATGCCAGCTTTAGAAGCGTCCCTTTCTGCTTCAGGTGGAAATGATAAGGCCAGGTATTTCATTTCTGGTTTGTATTATCACCAAGACGGTATATTTAGGTACTCTCCTGACAAATTTGATAAATATAATATTCGGGCAAAAGGTGAGGTGGATCTGAAACCTTGGCTTTCCTTGGAAAACAACTTTGACCTAAGTACCTATAAGTATGAATACCCATTGCTAGCCAACGGTGATGCCGGAGTTTGGAGATATATGGCTGTAGGTGGATTTCCGATGTCTATGATGAGCAATCCCGACGGGACTTTTACACAGCAAGGTGTGAATACAGGAGCCTCTTTTGTAGATGGGAGTAGCAAATCTAATCAGTCAAAATTCTATGTGAGAAATACCCCTAGTTTGACTGCAAAGCCTTTTGGCGATTTCATGACTTTCAAAGCAAATTTTACTTTTGCTAAGACTTTCAATACCGATAAGCGCTTCAATAACTTTATTAATTACAGTAATGCTCCAGATCATACTGCTCGATTTGGCCAAAGTCTTCTCAGACAGCTTTCTGACGAAACTACTTATTGGGGATCCAACATTACAACTGAGCTAAAGAAGACCTACAAAGAGGTACACAACTTTACCTTATTGTTGGGCTACAACGTGGAAAGCAATCGCTACCTAAATACCGACTCTCAGCGCGATGGACTACTTGTGCCTTCCAAACCTGATTTCAATTTGCTTGATGGCTTGAATTACAATATTTCTGGGGGCGGAAATGAATGGAAATACGTAGGCGCATTCTACCGTCTGAACTATGCATTCAAGGAGAAATACTTGCTGGAATTTAACGGCCGATATGATGGTTCTTCTAAGTTTCCTAATGAACAGCGATTTGGCTTCTTTCCATCAATGTCTGCAGGTTGGAATATTTCCGAAGAAGGATTTATGGCAGACACCCGAAGCTGGCTGGATAACCTTAAAATCAGAGGTTCCTACGGTACATTAGGCAACGGAAATGTGGCTCCTTACCGCTATATGGAAACCATGTCTGTTGGGAAGGCCAGTGTGATCTTACAAGGTGTGCAAAAAGGGTATACTTCATTGCCTGGAGTTATTCCTACAGGTTTGACCTGGGAGAAAGCCACCACTTTAGATATTGGTTTGGATGCTTCTTTCTTCCAAGGAAAAATAAATGTGACCTATGATTGGTACAATCGTATCACTACGGATATGTTCACCTATGGACCGCCACTACCAAATGTATTCGGCGCAACGGTGCCCTATGGTAACTATGCAGATCTTTCTACCAAAGGATGGGAGTTTTCGGTTACTTGGAGAGAACAATTCAATGCGGGTGGAAGTCCTTTGAAAGTTAATTTTACTGGTTCGCTGTGGGACAATCAGTCTGAAATCACCAAATTCAATAACCCTGAGAAAATCATTAGTAGCACTTATTACGAAGGAAGTAAAATAGGTGAGATCTGGGGCTATACAAGCATGGGATTTTTTACTTCAGAAGAAGATGTGGCTAATCATGCAGATCAGTCGTTCTTGATAAATTCCAACAATAGACAATGGCTACCTGGTGACTTGAAGTTTGCAGATACTAATGGCGATGGGGTGATTAATCAAGGAGAAAACACGGTGGATAATCCTGGTGATCGTAGCATAATTGGGAACAATAGCGCACGATACCAATTTGGGTTTAATTTTTCTGCCAATTGGAAAGGCTTTGGCTTGAGCGCTTTCTTCCAAGGAATTGCTAAGAGAGATTGGTATTTCGCACCTGAAGCAGATCTATTCTATGGCCCTTATAATAGACCCTACGGATTTCAGCCAGAAATCATGATGGATGACTATTGGACTGAAGAAAACCCAGACGCATACTGGCCAAGACTTCGAGGATATACCGCTTTAGGTACCAATAGATCTCTGGGCGCACCTCAGACTGGCTATTTGCAGGATGCCAGTTATTTGAGACTGAAAAATGTAACTCTTGATTATACATTTCCAGCACATTGGATAGAGAAAGCAGGGATGAAAAATGCCATGATCTATGTAAGTGGACAAAACATCCTAACATTCTCGGGTCTGTATAAACACACGGACAACTTTGATCCTGAAATCATCGAAAATCCAGCAGGTGGGATGACAAATAGCCATGGACAAGGTGATGCCTATCCTATGCTAAAGACCTACACTGTCGGACTCAATCTTTCTTTCTAATTATTGAATCTATTTGATTATGAAAAAATCATTAATAATACTTTCAGCGGCGATATTTTCCATCGCATCACTCATTTCCTGTGATGAATTTCTCGATACTGAGCCTTTCGATAAGCTAGTTCCAAACACTTTTTTTCAAACTGAAAAAGATCTGGAGCTCTATACCAACTCTTTCTACCAGAGAATGATTCCAGGTGGGTTGGAAGTGGTGCAAGGTGATGAATTGGGAGAATTTACTTCCAAAAATCAAAGTCCAACATTTATTTCAGGTTCCTATTCATCGGTGAATGAAGGCGCTTGGAACTGGACAGACTTAAGAAATATAAATTACTTTCTGGAAAACTATAACAAAGAGCAAATCCCCGAAGAAGCCAGAAACCACTATGCTGGTATTGCCCGTTTCTTCCGGGCTTGGTTTTATTTTGATAAAGTGAAGCGTTATGGAGATGTGCCTTGGTATGACAAAACCCTAGCAACAGATGATGCTAACTTGTTTAAAGCCAGGGATTCTAGAGAACTAGTAATGGATAATGTGATGGCTGACCTCAATTTCGCAGTGGAAAATATCCGGGATACCAAGGACAACAGCGCATCGATGATTACCAGACAAATAGCTTTGGCCTTCAAATCTCGCGTAGCCTTATTTGAAGGAACCTATCGCAAGTATCATACTGAATTGGGATTAGCAGGATCTGATGAAATGTTGAAGGAAGCTGCTGATGCAGCGAGAATGGTAATGGATGCAGGCCGTTATAGCTTGTATAACAATGGATCTCCGGAGTCTGACTATCGCAACTTATTTATTTCTGAGAATCCAATCAGTCAAGAAGTAATGCTCGCGGTGGTGTACAATAATTCACTTAGGAGATGGCATAACATTACCTGGAAATTTAATTCTGCTACCTATGGTGCACGATGGGGTTTGAATAAGCAGTTTATCAATACCTATCTGATGACAGACGGTTCCCGTTTTACAGAACAGGCTGGTTTTGACGAGAAAGTATTTGTGGAAGAGATGGAAAATAGAGATTACCGATTGGCGCAGACTGTACGTTCTCTTGGCTATACTCGAAGTGACGGAAGTGCGGCTCCTCCGAATTTCGGATATACCTATACAGGCTATCATATTTTGAAATTCAGTTTGGATGACAAGCGTTACGATGGGATAAGTGAAGCATACAATTCAATTCCCTTAATAAGATATGCAGAGGTGTTATTGAATTATGCCGAAGCAAAAGCTGAACTGGGTGAATTTGATGTATCCGTATGGATGGAAACTATTGCTCCTTTAAGAGAAAGAGCGGGAGTAGATCCCGCTATTCCTTCTGAGGCTGATTCTTATCTTCAAGCAGTTTATTTTCCAGAAATCTCCGATAAATACTTATTGGAAGTTAGAAGAGAACGTGGGATTGAACTTTGCTATGAAGGTTTGAGATATGATGACCTGATGCGTTGGAAGAAAGGTGATCTGGTAGAAATGTCATGGAAAGGCATCTATGTTCCTGCATTAAATACTCCTATGGATTTGGATGGAAACGGAACTCCGGACGTATCCTTTGTGCAAACTGTTCCTGCAACGAAAGTTCCCGGTGTGATATACTTTGTAATAGATGGAAACGCCTCTAAACTTTCAGAAGGAACCAAAGGTCATTTGATTTGGAGAGATGATGAGAATCGGGAATTCCCTGATAAAAAGTACCTGCATCCTATCTCTAACACTGATATCGTATTGAATCCAGAACTAGCGCAAAATCCAGGATGGGATTGATCCGTCATATCCAAGAATCGATGAAACTGAAACTTAGAATTTCACTACTGATGACGCTCGTCATCAGTAGTTTTTCTTATGCTCAAGAGAGCAGAGTGATTATACCGGATATCCCTGGATATTATACCCTTAAAGGCGATTTTCACATGCACACCGTGTTTTCTGATGGCCATGTATGGCCTACATTTCGTGTGAATGAAGCCATACGGGATGATCTGGATGTGATTTCTCTGACAGAACATATAGATTATGAGGGATTTCCGGATATCATTGATCAAGACTATAATAAGTCTTATGAAATCGCATCAAAAGCTGCTATTAACAAAGGATTGATCATTATCAAAGGAGTGGAAATATCCCCACGAGTAGCTCCCTATCATCATAATGCCTTGTTTTTGGAAGATGCCAATATTCTGCCAACGGAATACATGAAAAGTGGCAAAGCTGAATTTGTGATGAAAGACAGCATAACTCATGATCAGCTAATGGGGCCGTTTCTGGCAGTGAAGAAGCAAAATGCTTTTGTATCATATAATCATCCGAGTTGGGGCTGGTGGGATACTAAAGACACTGTCCTGTTCACCTCATTTCATCAGGAATTATTGGACGCTGAGATTCTCAAGGGCGTAGAGGTGGTCAATTCTGGTAATTACAATGTGATTGCACACAGAATGGCTCTGGAGCATGACCTGACAATGCTGTGTAATACGGATGAGCATTACGATAATCATCCCAGGTATAAGGATACACATCGCCCGATGACACTGGTTTTTGTAAAGGAAAGGTCAGCGAAAGGAGTAGAGGAAGCGCTCTTTAACAAGAAAACAGCGCTATATTTTGGAAATTATATAATCGCCAGAGAACCGGAAGCTGAAGCACTATTTAAGTCCGCTGTGAAGGTTACCACGGAGCGAAAATTGCGAAAAGCAGAGCCTTTATTGGTTGTTAACTTTGTGAATAACTCGGATATTCCTTTTGAAACTAAATTGAAAGCCGATTTCGATATAGAAGGATTTCCTATGGGGCAGGTAGTGATAGCCCCTCATGATACTACTCAAGTGATTCTGAAGGCGATCTGGAAATATCCAGCCAAAACTACAATTAAGGTCATTGTAGAAAATATTTTGGTCACTCCTGAGTCTGGATTGGAAACAGAATTCATGCTGTCTACTGAAGAAATTAATTAGGTTGAAATTGCCGCATATGAGCTTTAAAATCTATTTCATTGTGTATTGCCTTCTTTTTCTGATAACACTGGAGACTAGCGCTCAGTCACTCAAAGTTATTTCTTACAATATCCATCATGGTGCTGATCAGAATGAAGTGAATTCACTCGAAAAAATGGGTGAGTTTATCCGGAATTCGAATGCTGATTTGGTAGGCTTGCAGGAAGTAGACAGCGTTTGTAATAGATCTGGAAATGTAGATCAGATGAAAGTTCTAGCCGAAATCACAGGAATGCATTACGTATTTCTTAGGCATTTTGAATATGACGGAGGTGCTTATGGGCTGGGAATTTTATCTAAATACCCGATTATCAATCAACAAAATGACACAATCACTTCTATAAAGAATGGAGAGAAAAAATCTCTAGCATTGCTCTCTGCAAAGATTTCACTTCCTAAAGGGGAGGAAATGCGCTTTGCCACCGTTCATTTTGCACTGGATCAAGCTACACGCTTGATCCAGGCGGG
>TARA_R110002049_G_scaffold20717_23_pt1 | contig 20878 bp, 19 predicted proteins | sample TARA_R110002049 | Tara Oceans TARA_R110002049 (sample SAMEA4396941) | marine metagenome | biome: Polar Biome; feature: [SRF] surface water layer (ENVO:00010504); material: water (ENVO:00002006), including particulate matter (ENVO:01000060) such as... | depth 5 m
GGCTATCGTTACTGGCCTGTGCATTAATAAAGTCCGTTTCTGCCAGCAAGATTGAGGATTTGCCCTGAAATGATCGCTTTGTTGCAACGCGTGTCCGAAGCCCGGGTGTCCGTGGACAAGCAGCTTATCGGCACTATTGCCCATGGGCTGCTGGTACTCGTCGCCGTGCATCGTGATGACCAGGAACAGGATATCGACCGCCTCGCGCAACGCATCCTGGGTTACCGGGTATTTGCCGACCCCGACGGCCGCATGAACCTGAACGTCGCACAGGTTGGCGGGGGCCTGCTACTGGTACCACAATTTACGCTCGCTGCCGACACGCACAAAGGCCTGCGGCCAAGCTTCACAAAGGCGGCGCAGCCTGAGAAAGGCAGCGCGTACTTCGACAAACTGGTCGCGATTTGTCGCGAACGCCTCGAAAGGGTTGAAACGGGTCAATTCGGCGCCAATATGCAGGTGGGCCTCGTTAATGACGGCCCGGTAACGTTCTGGCTGGAAAGCCGGGCGCGCACGTAAAAACTGGGACGCCGATCCTGTGTTTTGCCAGTCGTGCGTGAAATATTGACGTTGTATTGCGCAGGCAGCGGTATCATGAACATAATGCGCGCCCGGCGATTGCGGGGCAACGGCAATTGATTTCAACCCAGATTGACAAGGGACGTGAGGTCCCGGGAGTTAACAGATGTTTTCCAACATCGGTCCAGTACAGCTATTAATAGTGCTCGCCATCGTGCTTGCGATTTTTGGCACGAAACGCCTGCGCACGCTGGGCTCAGATCTCGGTAGCGCGGTGAAAGGTTTTCGCAATGCCGTCGATGATGCTGACAAGGAAGAGAGCAAGTCATCCAGCCAGTTGAGCGATGCCTCGAAGAAGGACGCCGACTTCGACACTACGCCGGTTGAAGAGTCCCACAAGAAAAACTGATACGGGCACCTATAATGTCCGGCGTCGGATTTTCTGAATTCCTCATACTATGCCTCATTGGCCTGGTGGTGCTAGGCCCCAAGCGCCTCCCGGAGGTTGCAAACCAGATCGGTAGCTGGATCGGGCAAGCGCGCCGCATGACGCGTGTCATGAAGCGCCAGCTTGAAGAAGAACTCGACCTTAACAAGCCCATGAATACGCGGCCCGCCCCCTATACGGCACCGCACGACGACGACACGTTCTCACCGCTGCATGAACAACCGGAATCGGTGGCTACGCTTGACCTGGCAGCCGAATCCGATCTAGAACGCGATGCCGTAGAAGCCTTGGCCGAACCCTCCCATGAAGAGCCGCCTGTGACGGAGCAGGAAGAGACCGCCAGTGAGCGACCCAAAGACAGCTGACGCAAAAAACCCCGACGAAGAGGAAGAACTGGCAGAGGGCACGCTCCTCTCGCACCTCGTCGAACTGCGTGCGCGTCTGCTGGTCGTCGCGGCGGCTGTTATCGGTGTGTTCATCGTTCTGCTGCCGTTCGCGAAGTACATTTTTGAGATCGTTTCCGCGCCGCTCGTCGCGGTACTGCCGGGTGGGCAGATGATCGCGACCGAAGTAGCCTCCCCGCTGCTGACACCGTTCAAGCTGACCTTTTTCGTGGCATTGTTTATTGCGATGCCGGTGGTTCTGTACCAGGTCTGGGCATTTGTTGCTCCCGGCCTGTACAAGAATGAAAAGCGCTTTGCGTTCCCGTTGCTCGCATCGAGCATTGTGCTCTTCTACGCGGGCATCAGCTTTGCCTACTTTGTTGTTTTTCCGCTGATCTTCGGCTTCATGACAGCCATTGCGCCGGAGGGCGTCGAGGTCATGACCGACATCGCAAGCTACCTTAGCTTTATCACGATGATCGTGCTGGCCTTCGGTCTCGCCTTTGAAGTGCCGGTGGCCACCGTGCTGCTGGTCTGGACCGGGCTCGTCGATGCAAAGAAGCTGGCAAGAGCGCGACCCTACGTATTCCTGATGGCTTTTGTGGTTGGCATGTTCCTGACGCCGCCCGACATATTCAGCCAGACGCTGCTCGCGGTACCTGTTTATCTCTTGTATGAGCTCGGCATCATTATGTCGCGTATATTTGCGCCAAAACGAGACGGAGACAACGAGGAAGATGCGACGGATAAAGCCAAACCGGGTGCCTGATCGCCCAATTTTGGCTAGAGCCCTGAAACCATTCATGAATTCACGGGTCAAGTAGAAAGTATGCGGCGAAATAGTGTTTAATGCCCTAGCTCTGGCGCAGCACGAGTCACGGCAAGACCGACAAGACAGCCGGGGGGCAGGTTCGGGTCGGTGACAAAAAACAACAGGGGATATTATGAGTGAGTCCGTCACCGTTTCCGCGGAAGATCTGGCCAATCAGCCACAATTGTTCGGCCACCCCAAAGGGCTTTACGTCTGCTTTGCCACCGAACTCTGGGAGCGCTTTTCATTCTATGGAATGAAATACCTGCTCCTCCTGTATCTCACCAAGTACCACCTGTTCACTGACTCAATGGGGCTCGACGTACTCGGCTCTTACGCCGGTCTCGTTTACGCGCTGCCCCTGATAGGCGGCATGATTGCCGACCGCTACCTCGGCATGCGCAAGTCCGTGCTGTTCGGCGGCATCCTGTTGTCGCTGGGCCACATCCTCATGGCGGTTGAGGGCTTCCAGGCCGTCAACTACGCGGCCGGTACGACGCTCTTGCACGACCTGCAACTCGCATCCGGCCAGTTGCTGACAGCCGGCACCGTGCTGACCGAAGACGTTACCTTTCGCGATACGGGTGCCCTTAAGGTCTTTTACTTTGCACTCGCGCTGATCGTGATGGGTGTGGGTTATCTCAAGCCGAACATCTCCACGATCGTCGGCCAGCTCTACGCCAAGAATGATCCTCGCCGTGACTCCGGGTTCACCATCTTTTACATGGGCATCAATATCGGTTCCTTCGTGGCGACCTTACTGTGCGGCTGGCTCGGTGAAACCTACGGCTGGAAATACGGTTTCGGCGCGGCCGGTATCGGCATGATCATCGGCCTCATCACGTTCAGCTATGGCCAGAAATACCTGCTCGGCCTTGCAGAGCCGCCGGATCCGGAGAAGTTGAAGAAGCCTGTGGCTGGCCCCTTGAATACCGAATGGCTCATCTACATCCTTAGTCTGCCGGTACTCTATGTGCTCTGGTTGCTGGTCCAGCACGAGCACGTAGTGCTTCTGTCACAGAACATTCTCCTGATTATCTCCATTGTCGGGCTCATCCTGTATTCGATGGTGCACAAGAAAGACGGTGGCAATAACGGCGTGGCGTACACGATCGCGGCCATTGCAGTGCTTGCCGCCTGTTACGCCGTGCTCGTCAACCTGGGCTTCTTGCCGGGCAGCGAAACGCTCGCAGAGAATATCCTGTACGGAGCGATTATTCTGATCGTCGCGTTCGTCGTATACGGCTTTATGACCCACAACTCGCCCGAGTTTGGTCGCACGGTTGTACTGATGATCCTGATTCTTTCCACCGTGGTCTTCTGGGCGTTGTTTGAGCAGTCGGCCGGTTCGATGACCCTGTACGCGGATCGCGTGGTTGATCGCACCGCATTCGGTGCCGAGTTTACGGCCTCGCAGTTTGGCTCTTTAAATGCGGGCTTTATCATGTTGCTCGCCATCCCGTTTGCTGCCCTCTGGACCTGGCTTGCGAAAAGGAACCTCGAGCCGAATACACCGGTGAAATTTGCACTCGGCATTATCCAGGCGGGCCTGGGTTTCGGCGCCCTGGTATACGGTGCACAACATCCGAACGATGCCGGCCAGGTTGCGATGATCTGGCTGATTCTTGCGTACCTGTTACACACCACGGGCGAACTCTGCCTTTCGCCGGTGGGCCTGTCCGCCGTGACCAAGTTATCGATTGGCAACGTCGTCGGTGTCAGCATGGGAACCTGGTTTCTTGCCACGGCACTGTCGGAAACCGTCGCAACGCGGCTGGGACGTCTTGCCGCGATACCGACCGACGGGGGTGAAACGACCGATGTGGCTGGCGCACTGGCGACTTACACGCAGCTGTTTGAATTCCTGATGTGGACCGGCCTTGGAGTCGGCGTATTCATGCTTATCATTTCACCCATTCTGAAACGCTGGATGCACGGCATCCACTAGAATGGTTTCTTAAGTCATCGCGGCGGCCCCGGTTACCCTATCGTGGCCGCCGTTTTGCCAATATGGACCGAAAAAAATGAAATCAATACCTGTTTCTGTAGTCGTTGTCCTGTTGCTTGCCCTGGGCGCGTGCGCACCGGACGCACCTGAAGAGGCGGCGGCACCCACTGAGTCGCGCGAAACGGCTGACGAGTTTGTGGCACGCGCCAATGCCGAGTTCAAGGAGCTATTGATCGAAGGCAGTGCGGCCAGTTGGGTGCACAGCACCTACATCACGAAAGACACGAGCCTGTTGAGCGCCGCCGCAAGCGAGCGTTATGCCGCCTGGCACAGCAATATCGTGAAGGAAGCGGCACGCTATGACGATGAGACGCTTGCACCGAAGACGCGCCGCGCCATCGACATCCTGAAGCTCGGCACGACGCAGCCGGCGCCGAACGACCCGGCAAAGCGCAAGGAACTCTCGCAGATCGCCGCCAAACTCGAAGGCGACTACGGTGCCGGCAAGTACTGCAAGAGCGAAGGCGACTGCAAGTCTTTGCCGGAACTCGAGGACATTCTCGCCGAGAGCCGCGACTACGACGAACTGCTTGATGCCTGGCAGGGCTGGCGAACCGCCTCACCCGTGATGCGCAAACCCTACGAGCGCTTCGTTGAACTCGTCAATGAAGGTGCAAATGAACTCGGCTACAGCGACCTCGGTGAGATGTGGCGTTCCGGTTACAGCATGAGCCCGGCCGACTTCGAAGACGAAACGGCGCGGCTCTGGGAACAGGTAAAGCCGCTGTATGACGAACTGCATTGCCACGTACGTGCGGTGCTCGGCGAGACCTATGGCGAAGACAAGGTGCCGCAGGACGGCCCGATTCCTGCGCATCTGCTTGGCAACATGTGGTCGCAGAGCTGGGGCTTTATCTACGACCTGATGGAACCGTACCCCGGTGTCGCAGAGCTTGATGTCGACAAGACCCTGAAGACCAGGGACTACACACCCAAAGAGATGGTGCGCAACGCCGAAAGTTTTTACGTATCACTTGGCATGAAGCGTCTGCCCGACACGTTCTGGGAGCGCTCGATGTTCTCCAAACCGGCGGATCGCGATGTTGTTTGCCACGCGAGCGCGTGGAGCATGGACGGTGCCGACGACCTGCGTATCAAAATGTGCATCAAACAGACATTCGATGAGTTGCGCACGATCTATCACGAGCTTGGCCACAACTATTACCAGTGGGCCTATAAAGACCAGCCGCCGCTGTTCTGGGACGGCGCGAACGGCGGTTTCCACGAAGCGATAGGCGACACCATTACGCTGTCGATGACGCCCGACTACCTCGCGGAAGTTGGCCTCATCAGCGCTAATGAAACAAGCCGCGAAGCTGTTATCAACCGGCAGATGATGCAGGCGCTCGACAAGGTGGCCTTTCTGCCGTTCGGCAAGCTGATTGATGAATGGCGCTGGGGCGTCTTCTCGGGTGCCATCACGCCAGAGAATTACAACCAGGCCTGGTGGAATCTGCGCACCAAGTACCAGGGCATCCAGCCGCCGGTCGCACGCAGCGAAAGCGATTTCGATCCCGGTGCCAAGTATCACATCCCGGGTAACGTTTCATACACCCGCTATTTCATCGCGCATATCCTGCAGTTCCAGTTTCAGCGAGCGCTGTGTGAGACAGCGGGCTACGAGGGCGAGTTACAGGGCTGTTCCATTTACGGCAGCAAGGCGGCGGGCGACAAACTCTGGTCCATGCTCGAGACCGGCGCCAGCGAGCCGTGGCAGACGACACTCGAGAAGCTGACCGGCACGCGAGAGATGGACGCGACAGCAATCATCGACTACTTCGAGCCGCTCATGGGGTATCTTAAAGAGCAGAATGAAGGTCGCAGCTGCGGCTGGTAAGCAATAAAAGGATCAGCCCCCCCCGGTGGGGCTGATCGCTTCGAACAGCAACAAGGGGAGCTAAGGATATGTCCGCAGAAGGCGTAGAGAATTCCAACCTGAAAGCAAGCGGCTTTCTGGGTGCCGTTGAGCGAATCGGCAACAAACTGCCAGACCCGGCGATGCTTTTCGTCGGGCTCCTGTTCATTGTCTGGATCATGTCCTGGCTGTTGTCCTATTTCACTTTCGGTGTCGAAGATCCGCGCACGGGTGAGGCGATCGTCGTCATCAACCAGCTCACCGGCAGTGCCTTCACCACGTTTCTCTCAGGCATGGTTAACACCTTTGTTACGTTCGGCCCCGTAGGCACAGTGCTTGTCGCCATGCTGGGTATCGGCGTCGCTGAACATTCCGGCTTTATCACCACGGCTATTCGCGGGCTGCTCAATATCACGGCGCTCTGGTTTCTGACGCCGATGGTGATCCTCGTCGGCATCGTCAGTCACTCCGCCGTCGACGCCGGCTATGTACTCGTCATTCCTTTGGGTGGCGTGATTTTCTACGCGGCCGGGCGGCACCCGCTGGCGGGCATCGCAGCGGCATTCGCGGGCGTGTCAGGAGGCTTCTCGGCAAACTTCGTTCCATCGGCGCTGGACCCGCTGCTGCAGGGGCTTACCCAGGGCGGCGCGCAACTGCTGGATCCTGACATTGCCGTGAATACACTGAACAACTACTTCTTCACCACGGCTTCATCGGTGCTGATCGTGGGCCTTGGCTGGTGGATTACCGACAAGGTGGTTGAACCGCGGTTGAAGGGCACAGCGATCGACGGCGATGAAGATGATCTGCCCGAAATGCACGAACTGAAGCCAGAAGAGCGTCGCGGGCTGCGCTGGGCACTGCTCGTCATGGTGCTGGGCCTCGCGATCATCATCGCCACCGTCTGGCCGGCAACGTCTCCCTGGCGCGCGGCAAATGGCGAGTGGGCGAACTTTACCGCGCCTATCATGCGCTCCATCGTAGCCCTGATATTCTTTTTGTTTTTACTGCCAGGCATTGTGTTCGGTTATATGTCCGGCACATTCAAGAGCAGCAAGGACGTGATCGCTGGCATGACCGAGGCGATGCACAGCATGGCCTACTACCTCGTCATCATGTTCTTCATCGCACAGTTTGTGTATGCGTTTGGCGCATCCAACCTCGGCACGCTGCTGGCACTTGAGGGGGCATCGGCGCTGAAAGCCATGGCCCTGCCATCGGCGGTCACTATCGTTGGCATTATTCTGCTTACGGGCTTTGTAAACCTGTTCGTGGGTTCGGCCAGCGGCAAGTGGGGCTTGCTGGCGCCGATCTTTGTGCCGATGCTCATGTCGCTCGGCATTTCGCCGGATCTCACCCAAGCCGCCTATCGCGTTGGCGACTCGAGCACCAACATCATCACGCCGTTGATGCCGTACTTTCCGCTCGTCGTGGTTTACTGCCAGCGCTACGTGAAGAGCACGGGCATTGGCACACTGGCCGCGATGATGCTGCCTTACTCGGTCGCCTTCCTGACGGTGTGGACAGTCTTCCTGCTCGTGTACTACTGGCTGGGCTTTCCGCTTGGAATTCAGTCAAGCTATACCTACCCGTAGGAGCAACACCGGATCATGCTCGACTTCGAAAAACTCGGCGCCTTTTATCTTGGCAAGCGATACGACAGCGACGCGGATGAGCTGAGTGACGACCTCGTCCTGTATGACTCGAAGGACCTGACAACACATGCCGTGATCATCGGTATGACAGGTTCCGGCAAGACCGGGCTCGGCATCGGCATTCTCGAGGAAGCCGCGCTCGATCATATTCCGGTTATAGCAATCGACCCGAAGGGCGACATGGGCAACCTGTTGCTGACGTTCCCGAAGCTCGCGGCAGAAGACTTTCGTCCGTGGATCAACACACGAGCGGCGACTGACAAAGGGCAGACAGCCGACGAGTATGCGGCAGGCCAGGCCACCTTGTGGACCAGGGGGCTCGCCGACTGGGGCCAGACAGGCGAGCGCATCGAAACGCTGCGCAACAATACAGACCTTGCCATTTACACGCCCGGCAGCAATGCAGGTCTGCCTGTTTCTGTGCTGGAAACTTTCGCAGCACCGGACGCGGCGCTGCTGGAGGATGTCGACCTTTACCGCGAGCGCGTTGAATCAACCGCAACGAGCATTCTTACACTGCTTGGTATCGATGCCGATCCGGTTACCAGCCGTGAGCATATCCTGATCTCGCGCCTGCTTGACCAGGCCTGGCAGGAAGGTCGCGATCTCGACGTCGCGGGACTGATCGGCGCGATTCAAAATCCACCGCTGACGCGTGTGGGCGTTATGAACGTCGACGACTTTTTTCCACCGAAGGACCGCTTTGCGCTGGCGATGCAACTCAACAACCTGCTCGCTGCGCCCGGCTTCGAGGCGTGGATGCAGGGTGAGCCGCTCAAGGCAAAGAACCTTCTTTACACCGAGGACGGCAAGCCGCGTATTTCGGTAATGTCGATCGCTCATCTTGACGATGCGAGCCGTATGTTCTTCGTTACGATGCTGCTCAGCGAAATCATCGCCTGGATGCGTGCCCAGCCGGGTACTTCGAGCCTGCGCGCCATCCTCTACATGGATGAGATCTTCGGCTACATGCCGCCTGTCGCAAACCCACCTTCGAAGAAGCTGTTCCTGACGCTGTTGAAACAGGCCAGGGCTTATGGACTCGGGCTCGTGCTATCAACACAGAACCCGGTCGACCTCGATTACAAAGGCCTGTCCAACACCGGCACGTGGTTTATCGGCCGCCTGCAGACAGAGCGTGACAAGGCGCGGGTGATGGAAGGACTCGAAGGCGCCAGCGATGGCAACTTTGACAAGCAGGCCATGGAGCGCACCCTGGCCGGACTTGGCAAACGCCGCTTCCTTCTGCATAACGTGCACGAGGACGAAGCCGTAGTATTTGGCACACGCTGGGTGATGTCCTACCTCGCAGGACCGCTGACCCGCGAGCAGATCAAATTACTGAGTGCCGATGCCCGGCAAACTATCGCAAACAGCAAAGAGGAAACTACGAGCAGGGAAAAGCCGCTGTTCGAGTCCTCCTCCAGCGCGCCTGCATTGCCGCCCGCTATCGCGCAGTATTTTGTTCCCGGCGACGCAGAAAATCTCGTCTACCACCCGCAACTTATTGCCGCGGGCGAAATCGTTTACTCGAGTGCGCGTTACAAGGTCGAGGATCAGAAGTCGGTCGTCTACACCGTGGACTTCAACGACGGCCCCGTGGATATCGACTGGGACGACAGCGAGGCGTTGCCCGTCAGTATCGATGCACTGGATGACAACGGTCGCGACAACGCGGAGTTTGCCGATTGTCCCGCAACCGCTGGTAATGCCAAAGCCTACGGCGGCTGGGAACGCGACTTCAAGCGCTGGCTGCGACAGAACGAAACGCTGACGCTATACAAGAGCAAACGTTTCAAGCTGACTTCCAAACTGGGTGAGACAGAAGGCGACTTCCGGGTGCGTTTGCAGGACCTCGCCAGCGAAAAACGCGATATTGAAATTGCCAAAGTCCGCAAACGCTATGCAAGCAAACTCACAACACTTGAGAACCGTTTGCTGCGCGCCGAACAAACTATCGAGAAGGAACAGGAACAATCAACACGCAAGAAATTTGATACGGCCATTTCTTTCGGTACCGCGATTCTCGGTGCGGTACTCGGACGCAAGAAGCTCTCGAGCACCACCGCATCGAAAATTGGTACGGCCATGAAGTCTGCAGGGACCGCGAGCAAGGAAGCGAAGGATGTAGACCGCGCACGCGAAACGGCAGAGAAGGTAAGAGCCGACATCGCTGCACTTGAAGCAGAACTCGAGGCGGAAGTGGCCAAGCTTGATACGAGCTTCAATGCACAGGATGAAGCGCTGGACGAAATATTGATTCGTGCGAAAAGCACCGATATCAGTGTGCCGCTCATCGGCCTCGTCTGGCTACCTTATGCGGCCGATGACAAGGGCCGACTGAAAGCGGCCTGGTGAACTCAGCCCGCCGACCTTACTGCCCGAGACATTTTCCCGCGTAGGCTTTCGTAATACCCGCGTTGTCCAGCTGACATTCATTGTCGTAGGTCTCACCGTCCATGCCGCAAACGGGTGCGTAGTCGCGCGGGCAGTTCCGGCCCAGATCCTCACACACACCGGCATAGTCGATACGCTTGCCGCGCCGTTCCGCCTGGCAGGCATTGCCGTAAGTCATACCATCAGACCCGCACACCGGCACAAACATACCCGGGCAAGGCCGCACATTGCAGATACCGGCTGTAAAGGTCTCAACGCCGGCCTTGCTGGCCAGGCACGCATTATCGTAGGTCTCGCCATCGGACCCGCACACCGGCGAGAACACTTTCGGGCAGTTATCCGGATCGCAAGCAGCAGCGCGCTGGACCGGTACGCGACGTGCATCAGCCTCGCAACGATTGATGTAGGTACGCCCGTTCATGCCACAGACGGGCTCCTCAATGCTCGGGCAACCGCTGGGCGTGCAGGCCCCGAGTCCGGCCAGCGGCACTCCGGATTTGCGCGAAAAGCACTCGTTGATATAGGTGTTGCCGTCGACGCCGCAAACCGGATCAAAATTCTCGGGACAACCCTCGTTCTGCTCGCCGGCGGCGCAAATTCCTTCGTGAGCAACGGGCACGTCGGCCTCATAGGCAACGCACGCACTGCTGTAGGTCTGGCCGTCGACCCCGCAAACGGGCTCGTACTCGGTACCGCAGGCGCTGTCGCCGGCTGTCGCCTGCGGCGCCTGCGCGGCCTGGGTTGCAAACATGCCGCGCACATCAACCTGCTGTGAAAGTGCGCTATCAGCAAAGAACGTGCCGGTAACTAACGCGATAATGGCCCATGTTGCTTTGTTCATGCGTATTCCTGTATCCCTCTGCCAGCGGCTCGCCAAGTCTTAGAGCGTGCCGCGGTCCACTAGTTCGCTGATTGGGACGAGTTCAAAGCCTTCGGCGGCCAGGCCTGGCAGCAACTCTTCGAGCAAGCTCAGGGTCACATCGTAGGGGTGGCCGATGGCCACGGCATAACCCTGCTTGCGCGCCAGCCCCTTGAGGCGCTCAAATTCACTGCGCACCCGCTCCGGGGTCGGGTCGGTGTCCAGAAACACGTCCCGACGGACTGCGCGTACACCGGCTTCCCCGGCGATCTGCATGGCAACGCTTGCATGCGTGGTGTAGCTATCGACAAAAAACAGCGGCTGCCGCGCGCGTATTTCCTGCATCAGCCACAGCATGTGACCCGGATGCCGGGTAAGCAGACTGCCGCGGTGGTTGTTTACCCCGATTGCATCGGGCACCGCCAGCAAGGCGGCATTGAAACTCGCGGCAAGATCCTGGCGGCTCATGTCGAGCGTCAAGCCGCCAACTTCTGTCGGCCCCGATTGGTTGACCGCCTGCATCGGCAGGTGCAGCAGCACCTCCTTGCCGCTCGAGCGAGCGCGCGCCGCAAGCGCGCGGGTGCTCGGTGCATTGGGGAGAATCGCGCAAGCGACCGGACCGGGCAGCGCGATCGCGCGCTCACCGGCGGCCTTTTGATAACCCAGGTCATCAATAATAATGGCGATGCGCGGCGCGCCGGCCAGCAGTGGCCCGGCCAGGCACAGCACGCCGGCCAGTAGCGTCACCAGGCGCAAGAGCACTCTCATCGTGCGAGGCTGTGCATGACCCCGCGGTGTTGCAGTCGCTCGATGGCCTCCTCGAGCTGTGCATCTGCACGGCTATCGATGGCCGCCGTGAGGCTCAGGTCGGGAAAGCCGGGCGTATCGTCGATATAGATATCCGGCGTAATGCCCGTTTCATGGATTGAATCGCCCGACGGTGTGTAATAGCGCGACGTTGTGAGCTTGATCGCGCGACCTTTTGAGAGCGGCATGACGGTTTGCACGAGGCCCTTGCCGAACGTTTCAGTGCCGACAACCAGCGCGCGTCCATGATCCTGCAAGGCGCCCGCAACAATTTCAGAAGCTGATGCAGACCCGTTGTTGACGAGCACGATCAGATCGGCGCCGTCCAGTACGTCACCGCGGTGCGCCTTGCGGGCAAAGCGCGCTTCACTCGTCCGTCCGTCAGCCGTGACGATGACGCCGTCATCTAGAAACAGGTCAGAAACGTCGACCGCCGAATCGAGTACACCGCCGGGGTTGTTACGCAAATCCAGCACCAACCCCAGTAACATGCCTTTGTTTTCGTCCGCCAGCGTGTCGATAGCGTCGGCCAGTTCGCGCGCCGTTGTGTCGCTGAACTGGCTGAGCCGCACGTAGCCGTATGAAGGTTGCAGCAGCTGGGCATGGACGCTCGCAACACGCACAATCTCGCGACGCATCTCGTGCAGGATCACTTCATCATCACGCAGCACACTGATGCGCACCTTGCTGCCGGCGCGCCCGCGCAATCGGCCAATCGTTTCTTTCAGTCTGTCGGTGTCGATAGCCTGCCCGTCGACCGCCACAATGGTGTCACCGCTGCGGATTCCCGAACGGGCAGCCGGCGACCCGGCTATCGGCGTAATAACCTTTATGGCGCCTTCGACTTCCGCGACTTCAATGCCGACACCGGTGTAACTGCCGGTAGTGCTGATCCTGATATCCCGGTATTCATCGGCGTCGAGGTATTCCGAATGCGCGTCCAGGTCTGAGACCATGCCGCGAATCGCACTCTCGAGAAGTGCCGCGTCATCGAGCGGCTCAACATAATCGTGCTTGACGCGCTCCATCACTTCGGCCAGCAAGCGCGCCTGCTCCCACGCGAGATCCGCCTCGTCCGGCGCGGTTTTTTCGGCCAGCATGTCGCCACTCAGGCTCAGGCTGACGCCCATGACCACGCCGATAACGATGACCAGAATTGCTCTGGTTTTTAGTGACATGCTGTACTCCGAATCATTTCCTGCGCTTTCCTGCAATGCGCCCGGGGCGTCTCATCCGGCGCCGTGGGACGGCGGCATTATGCGCCGCAAACCGGACTTGCCGACGATAGCATAGCCGCGCCGCGGGAACCTACCGACGCCGTTGCGGAGCAAGGCGCGGCGTTGCTCAGCTGCCCGGTTTGCGCGTTACCCACTGGCGCGGATTGACCGGACGCCCGCCGCTGCGAATTTCGAAATACAGCGCTGACTGCTGCTGGCCACCACTGTCGCCCACGGTGGCAATCGCGTCCCCGGGGGCCACCCAGTCACCTGCGTTCTTCAACGTGGATTCGTTGTACCCGTACAAACTCATATAGCCGTCGCCGTGGTCGACAATGACCAGCAGACCCATGCCCGCGAGCCAGTCCGCGAACACAACCCGCCCGTGGTAAACCGCGCGCACCTCCCGTCCTCTGGGTGCACTCAGTACGACGCCATTCCACTTCAGTTTGCCGCCAACGCGTGGCTGACCAAAATCGTGAACCAGGCTGCCGGCGACCGGCCAGGTCAGCCGCCCCTTATGCTCCACAAACGGGTCTTCGGAGCTGATCGGGTAGTCGGACAGGATGCTCGTCAGCTCGGCGATCAGTCGCGACAGGTCTTTCTCCTGTGCCGCCAGTCGCTCGACCTCTTTGCTCTCGCTCGCGATTTTCTTTTTCAGGCTGGCAAGTAACGCCTGGCGCTCCCGCTGAGCAGCGTCCAGGCGGGCGACTTCCGCAGCTTGTGCAGCAGCAATGTCCCCCAGGCGGGCTTCTTCGGCTGCGACCTGGCTGCGCAGTTCGGCGAGCTCACGGATGCGCCCGGTGACGGTGTTTATGTTGATGCTGCGATAGTCGTTGAGATAGCGGTAGTAGGCCATCAGGCGGCCAAGCGTCGCCGGGTCCTGCTGGTTCAGTAGCAATTGCAGTCGCTCCTGATCGCCGCTCATGTAGGCAGCGCGAACCTGCGCGCCAAGCTCGCCGGCCTCGCGGTCAAGCTCGGCTTCGCCCTGGCTGATCGATGCATCAAGCTCCGCACGGCGCTTTTCGGTATAGGCCTTGTCGCGCTCGAGGTCCTTCAATTTGCGCCGTTTTTCGGCTATCGCCACTTCGGCATTTTGCAGATCAGCGGTCAGACGGTCGCGGTCTTTGGCCGCGGCATCCATGCTGCGCTTGAGCTCACTGATCTTTTCGCGGACCTCTTCGAGCTCCTGTTCCTTGATTTTTGTGAGATTTTCCTCATCTGCGGCCAATAATAGCGGGCTCAGCAGCAGAATCAGGGCAAGCTTGTGGCAGATAGACTTCATAGGCGCAGAGTATTGCTATAATGTGCGTTTTTCCACAGGCGCGTCTTCTCGCGCGACAGAAAACAAATCATGGATAAAATTCTGGAATTTACCGGCAACCACACGCTGCTGGTCGCCGCCCTCGTAGCGAGTTTCCTGCTGTTGCTGTTTGCCGAGATCCGGCGCAAAGCAAGCGGCGTACTTGCGGTGGCTACGACCGACGCCGTACGGCTCATAAACAACGATGCCGCGATTATCGATCTGCGTTCAGTTGACGCATTCAACCGCGGCCACATTGTCGGTGCGCGCAACGTGCCACTCGATGAACTCGACGCAAAAATCGGCAAGCTTGGCGAGCTCAAGGACAAGACCCTGATCGCCGTTTGCGATGCAGGCATGTCTTCCGGCAAAGCCGTTGAGAAGCTGCGCAATGCAGGGTTCGAAAACGCCTTCGGCCTGAAAGGCGGCATGAACGGCTGGGCCGCCGAGGGCATGCCCGTCGTTACGGGCAAGAAAACCGTGACGAACAAAAAGGCGAAGGGCAAGAAGAGCGCCTGAACATGAGCAAGATAGTTGTCTACGGCACCAACACCTGCGGCTATTGCGGCGCGGCGCGCATGTTACTGACAAAAAAGGGTGCAAAGTTTGAAGACATTCTCGTACACGAGAATCGGGCCTTGCGCGAGGAGATGCAGGCGCGCAGCGGACGAACTTCCGTTCCGCAAATATTCATCGGCGACCATCACGTGGGCGGCTATGATGACCTCGCTGCACTTGAGCGGGCAGGCGAACTCGACGCAATGCTCCAGCTTGACGACAAGTAGCCAGCGGCAATAGCACCCGAGCCCGATGCTCCCAAACAAAGCAGTTTTAGTAGTTACTTCAAGTACAGGAAAATGAAATGGCTGAAGAGCAAGCAAGCGGCGCCGAGAAGCGCCTTTCAATTGTAAAAATTTATCTGAAGGACTTTTCCTTTGAGTCCCCGCAGGCCCCTGCTGTTTTTCGCGCTGAGGAATGGCAGCCACATATGAACCTTAACCTGCGCAGTGGGCATGCCCACGTCGACGGCGACTTTCACGAGGTGGTGCTGACTATCACCATTGAAGCGAAGGAAAAAGAGTCCGACAAAACGCTCTTCCTGGTCGAATTGCACCAGGCCGGCCTGTTCGAGATTAACGGTTACGAAAAGGAAGAGTTTGCCGCACTGACGGGCAGCTTCTGCCCGAACATTCTGTTCCCTTACGCCCGCGAGTCAGTTGCATCGGTGATCCAGAAGGGCGGCTTCCCGGAGTTTGTATTGCAGCCGATCAATTTTGACGCCCTGTATCTGCAACAGATCAAAGCGCAGAACGAGCAGGCCGCGCAGGCGGAGAAACACTGATAGAGACGGCGCCAACACCGGCAGGTACGCAAGAAGCTGTCGCCGTTGTTGGCGCGGGTTCCTGGGGTACCGCACTGGCGCTGCAGTTTGCTTGCAGCGGCAGGCCGGTGCGGCTCTGGGGCCGCGATGCAGAACAAATTGCGGCGATGCGCGCAGAAGGCGTTAACAGCCGCTACTTGCCCGGCGCGGCGTTTCCGGAAAACCTGCAGGTATTTGCTGACCTCGCTGCGTGCGTGGCCGGGGTGCGCGATGTTTTGATCGCTGTGCCCAGCCATGCGTTGCGGCAGACGCTCCTCTGCGTCAAACCGCTGCTCGCAGACAATGCGCGCGTCTGCTGGGCAAGCAAGGGTTTCGAGTTGCATACCGGCAAGCTACCGCACGAAGTTGCCCGCGACGTGCTTGGCGAGCATCGGCCGATGGCGGTCCTTTCCGGTCCCACGTTCGCCAAGGAAGTCGGTGCGGGGTTGCCGACCGCTATCACGATCGCCGCAAACGATGCAGCGTTCGCCGATGACCTGGCCGCCGCTCTTTCGGGCGATAATTTTCGTGCCTATACCACCGACGATATCGTCGGCGTTGAAGTTGGGGGCGCTGTAAAAAACGTACTCGCGATCGGTGCCGGTATGTCCGATGGCCTGGGTTTCGGTGCGAATTCGCGCATCGCGCTGATCACGCGCGGACTCGTCGAGATGACCCGCCTGGGCGTCGCGCTGGGCGCGAACAAGGATACGTTCATGGGCCTTGCGGGTATGGGCGACCTGGTACTGACCTGCACCGACGACCTGTCACGAAATCGGCGCATGGGACTGGCGCTCGCGAGCGGCAAAACCGTTGCGCAGGCAGAGCGTGAAATTCAGCAGGTCGTTGAAGGTGTCATGGCCGCCGAAGCCGTACACGAGGTTGCCGAAAAACTGGGCATTGAGATGCCTATTTGCCAACAGGTGTACCGTATCGTGCATGAAGGTGCTTCGCCGCGGGAAGCCGTAGAGACGCTCATGAACCGCCAGTTGCGCGCCGAGAACGCCTGACAGAACCTGCCCTCCTGAACTGGCAATTTGCCGATAGCAGTACGCGGCGGTTACGGGCGGCTCACGCCAAGTACGGGCTTGCCGTGGACACCATCGAACCGCTCGCCTGGAGCGGCTGTCGCTAGCGACCGTTTACAAACCCGGCTTGCCGCCAGGCCTCGTAGACGACAATGGCTGCGGTGTTGGACAGGTTCAAACTGCGGCTGCCTTCCTGCATCGGCAGTCGCAGACGCTGCGGCGGCGGCAACGCGTCGAGCACAGCCTGCGGCAAACCGCGCGTTTCCGGTCCGAACAGGAAAGCATCGCCCCGTGCATAGGCGGGCGCATCATAGCGGGTTCGGCCGCGCGTACTCAGTGCGAATACGCGTGGCTGCCCCAGCGCCTTGAGGCATTCATCGAGTGAGGCATGCGTCGCAACGTCGGCGAACTCGCGGTAGTCGAGACTCGCGCGCTTGAGTCGCGCATCGTCCAGTTCGAAGCCCAACGGCTTGACCAGGTGCAGACCCATGCCCGTGTTGGCACACAAACGAATGATATTGCCCGTATTCGGGGGGATCTCGGGCTCGTACAGAATGATCGAGTACATCGCGGCCTTGGCTCGGCGGAATTGCAGCAGTGTCGCCTGCATGGCGAGGCGCGGCAACTCCAAGTAGAATCGCGAACCCATGAACACCGCCGCCGCCAACCCCGAAAACCCGCTGCACACAGACTTGTGCGGAATTCCGATGGCATCACCTGTTGTGCTGCTGTCTGGCTGCGTCGGTTTCGGTGAAGAATACACGCGGGTTGTTGGCTTCTCGAATCACGATGTCGGTGCCGTGGTACTTAAAGGCACCACGGGCGACGCCCGCCTCGGTAACCCGCCGCACCGGGTTTACGAAACACCCATGGGCATGCTGAATGCTATCGGTCTGCAGAACCCGGGCGTTGACCAGGTTGTCGATGAGATATTGCCGGGCCTCGATTTTACAGAGACTCGTTTCTTCGCGAACGTATCGGGCTCGACCATCGAGGAGTATGAACGCGTTACCCGGCGTTTTGACGACTCGCCCATCGACGCCATCGAGATCAATATCTCCTGCCCGAATGTGAAAGAGGGCGGCGTGCAGTTCGGCAACGACCCGGCGATGTCGGCACGCGTGGTAGCCGCCTGTCGCAAGCTGACCTCCAAGCCGATTTTTACGAAACTGTCGCCTAACCAGACTGACATTCGTGAGAATGCGCGCTTGTGCATCGAGGCCGGTACGGACGGTTTTTCGGTGATAAACACACTCATGGGCATGGCCATCGATATTCACACCCGCACGCCGATCATCGGCAACCGGCAAGGAGGATTATCCGGTCCTGCGATCAAGCCAATCGCGCTGCTTAAGACCAACCAGGTGTTTGAGGTCGCCGGACCGCACAATGTGCCAATCATCGGTCAGGGCGGCATCACCACGGCCGAGGACGCATTGGAATTCCTGATTGCCGGGGCGAGTGCGGTCGGCATTGGCACAGCGCTGTTTTACGATCCGCTCGTGTGCAAGAAGATCAACACGGGCATCGAGGATTACCTTGCACAGCACGGCCTCACCAACGTTGCGCAGCTCGTGGGTTCGCTGGCGAGCTAAACGCGTGTGCCCCTGAGCGGGCCGGCGGCCTGCGCGTAGCCGACGTCGGCCAGCGTGCATTCAGCCACGTTGGCACTGCGCTCTAATCGAGATGCAGCGACTTCATTTTGCGTGCCAGCGTATTGCGCCCCCAGCCGAGCAGTTTCGCCGCTTCCTGCCGGTGCCCGTTGGTTTTCGCCATGGCGATTCGGATCAGGGTTTTCTCGAATTCCGGCAATGCGATGTCGAGTAGCGGTTGCTCGTCTTCACCGAGTCTTGTTTCTGCCCAGGCCGCGAGGCTTCGCGTCCAGTCCTGTACGGCCTTCGGGTTAATCTCCTGACCGCCCAGGTCTGCTGGAATATCGTCAGGGGTAATGACGCTGCCCGGTGCGGTCACCGTAAGGCGGCGTGCCGCATTGACGACCTGGCGTACGTTGCCGGGCCAGTCGAAGTTGCGCAACAGCTCCATTGCCTCGCTGTCTATCGACTTCGCCGGCGTTTTCAGTTCATTGGCCGCTTCGCCAATGTAGTGATTCAGCAATAACGGAATGTCCTCGCGGCGCTGTCTCAGGGGTGGCGTATTGATACGAATCACGTTCAGACGGTGATACAGATCTTCGCGAAAACGCGATTCCTTGACCGCACGTGCGAGGTCCTGGTTGGTCGCAGCAATTACCCGAACGTCGACCTTGATCGAGGTTTGGCCGCCGACACGGTAGAACTCACTTTCTGCGAGTACGCGCAGCAGTCGCGTTTGCAGCGCTGGCGACATGTCGCCAATTTCATCGAGAAACAGGGTGCCCCCATCGGCTTGTTCGAAACGGCCAATGCGGCGCGCGTCGGCACCGGTGAATGAGCCTTTTTCATGGCCGAAAAGTTCCGACTCAAGCAACTCCGATGCAATCGCCGAGGTGTTGAGCGCTATGAACTTTTTGTCAGCGCGTGGGCTGTGCTCATGCAAGGCGCGCGCGACGAGCTCCTTGCCTGTTCCGGACTCTCCGGTGATCAGTACGGTCATGCTGGACCCGGAGAGCCTGCCAATAGAACGAAAGACCTCCTGCATTGCCGGTGCCTGGCCAATGAGCGACGGCACCTCGGCGTCATCCGTGCCCGCGGCCTGCTTACCGTTCGCGCCGTTCTTACGGGCAGCTTTGCGCACAAGTTCGACCGCTTCGTCGATATCGAAAGGCTTTGGCAGGTACTCAAAAGCGCCGCCCTTGTAGGCCGCGACGGCATTTTCGAGGTCGGAATGCGCCGTAATGACGATAATGGGAAGATCCGGGCTGGTATCGCGCAAACGGTCCAGCAGGGCGATACCGCTCATGCCTGGCATGCGCACGTCCGTGATCAGGACATCCGGCGCGCCGTGTTCGATGGCCTCGAGCAGGTGTTCGGCACGCTCGAAACTGCGGGTGGAGAGGCCAGCCTGGCGCAGCGCTTTTTCAAGCACCCAGCGTACCGATTGGTCGTCATCCACAACCCAGACGTCGAGTTCAGGCGCGCTCATGGGCAACTATCTCTTGTTGGTGAAGCGGCAAACGGACAAAAAACACCGTACGGCCCGGGCGACTCTCGAATTCGATCATGCCGCCGTGCCGGGAGATCAACTCTTGCGCCGCGGGCAAGCCAAGGCCGGTCCCGTCGGAACGGCTGGTTACCAGCGGGTAGAACACCGAGTCCTGCATTTCTTTGGCAATACCGGGACCGTCGTCCTCTATTTCAATGCTTGCGATCACGCGGTGGCGGACGTTGCCGATGGTGAAATTGGTTGCCGCGCGGGTGCGCAGCGTAATGTTTCCCTGGCCCTCGAGGGCACGGGCCGCGTTGCGAACCAGGTTCAACAATGCCTGCACAATCTGGTCGCGGTCGAGATCTATGTCCGGCAAACCGGGGTCGTAGTCACGGTGGATGTGCAGCAGCCCCTGGTCTTCAGCGCCGATGATACGAACAACATACTCCAGGAGTTCATGGACGTTGAGCGGTTGCTTGTTCGGTGGACCGCCGGGCCCCAGGAGCCGGTCGACCAGCGCCGCTAGCCGATCGGTTTCACTAATAATAACGTCGGTGTATTCATTGAGTTCAGGGTCCGCAAGCTGTCTCTCGAGCAATTGCGCGGCACCGCGAATGCCGCCCAGCGGATTCTTGATCTCGTGAGCGAGCTGGCGAATCATCTGCCGGCCTGCACCGTGCTGAATGAGCAGGGCGTTCTCGCGCGTTATTTTCGCGCGGCGGGTGACGTCCGTCATTTCGACCAGCAAGGCTACGCGCCCGCTGCTCATTGGCGACACCCTGCAGTCGATAACCCGCTCGTCATTGTGAACTTCGGTGTTTGGCAGCGTCAGTTCGTTGGCGTAGTGATCGCCCGTTGTCATGACCCGGGTCAGGATTTTTTGCAGCTCGGGTTCGTCGCCTACCAGCTTGAGCAGCGACGCACCGCGTGCGCGGCGCTGACTGATGCCAAGAATATTCTCAGCCGCTGGGTTTAAACTCACTATCAGCAGCGCGCGGTCCAGGAGCACAATGCCTGCGCTCAGGCTGTCGAGGATATTGCGCGGGTCGACGACCGTGCTGTCGTTACCGCCGGACGCTCGGCGCCCGGTTGCGTCGGAAGGCGCTAGAACGCCACCGTGTTCTGCTGTACATAAAAGCGGCTC
>TARA_R110002049_G_scaffold10127_5_pt1 | contig 20864 bp, 17 predicted proteins | sample TARA_R110002049 | Tara Oceans TARA_R110002049 (sample SAMEA4396941) | marine metagenome | biome: Polar Biome; feature: [SRF] surface water layer (ENVO:00010504); material: water (ENVO:00002006), including particulate matter (ENVO:01000060) such as... | depth 5 m
GGACCGCGAGTACGAGCGCAACATCGAGCGCTACACCTTCCTGAAGTGGGGCCAAAAGGCCTTTAACAACTTCCGCGTTGTGCCCCCCGGCACCGGCATCTGTCACCAGGTGAACCTGGAGTACCTCAGCCAGACTGTCTGGTCCGACACGGATCAGCACGGCGATGAAGTGGCATACCCTGACACGTTGGTCGGCACCGACAGCCATACCACAATGGTCAATGGTGCCGCCGTTCTGGGCTGGGGCGTTGGTGGGATCGAGGCCGAGGCGGCGATGCTGGGGCAGCCGATTTCGATGCTGATCCCCGAGGTTGTGGGTTTTGAGCTTACGGGCCGCATGATGGAAGGCACCACCGGTACTGATCTGGTGCTCAAAGTGGTCGAGCTGCTGCGCGAAAAGGGTGTGGTCGGCAAGTTTGTCGAATTCTACGGCGCCGGTCTGGATTACCTGCCGCTGGCCGACCGCGCGACGATCGCCAACATGGCCCCCGAATACGGTGCCACCTGTGGTTTCTTCCCGATCGACGACGAGACCCTGCGCTATCTGACCAACACCGGCCGCGACAAGGATCGTGTGGCACTGGTCAAGGCCTATGCACAGGCCAATGGCATGTGGCGCGGCGACGACTATGCACCGATCTACACCGACACGCTGTCGCTTGATATGGGCACCATCGTGCCTGCGATCTCTGGCCCGAAACGCCCCCAAGACTATATCGCGCTGGACCGCGCCCACAGTGCCTTTGGCGATTACGTCAAAGGCGTGCGCGCGGGCAAAGATGCGTCCCCGGCGCAGGAAATCACATGGGAAGGTGAAGGCGGCCAGCCAGAGCCGCGCGACATTCCAGGCGATGAAGGCCATCACAACCGCGGTTTCGTAACCACGGATGACGGCCATTATCAGTTGCATGACGGTTCCATCGTGATCGCCTCGATCACGTCCTGCACCAATACATCGAACCCTTACGTGATGATCGGCGCGGGCCTTGTGGCACGCAAAGCGCGCGCCTTGGGTCTGACGCGCAAGCCTTGGGTCAAAACATCTCTCGCCCCGGGTTCGCAGGTTGTGTCACATTACCTCGAAGCTGCTGGCCTGCAGGAAGACCTCGACGCGATCGGGTTCAACCTCGTGGGTTACGGGTGCACCACCTGTATCGGCAACTCCGGCCCGTTGGAGCCTGAGATTTCCAAGGCGATCAACGATTACGACCTGATCGGCACCTCGATCCTGTCGGGCAACCGCAACTTTGAAGGGCGGATTTCGCCCGACGTGCGCGCCAACTACCTCGCTTCGCCGCCGCTTGTGGTGGCCTATGCGCTGGTCGGTGACATGAACCACGACCTGACAGGGCAACCGCTGGGTCAGGATAAAGACGGCAATGACGTCTACCTAAAAGACATCTGGCCCACCACCAAAGAGATCGCCGATTTGGTGGAACAAACCGTCACCCGCGAAGCGTTCCAGTCGAAGTACGCCGACGTCTTCAAGGGCGACGAAAAATGGCAAGCGGTTGAGACCACGGACAGCAAGACCTACGACTGGCCGCCAACCTCGACCTATGTGCAGAACCCACCCTATTTCCAGGGCATGTCGCCAGAACCGGGCGTGATTTCCAACATCGACGGGGCCAAGGTCTTGGCACTGCTGGGGGATATGATTACCACCGACCACATTTCGCCTGCCGGGTCGTTCAAAGAAAGCACGCCTGCGGGCCAATATCTGGTGGAACGCCAGGTGCCGGTGCGCGAGTTTAACTCCTACGGCTCGCGCCGCGGCAACCACGAAGTCATGATGCGCGGCACCTTTGCCAACATCCGCATCAAGAACGAAATGCTCGATGGGGTTGAGGGCGGCTATACACGCGGCCCCGATGGCAATCAGACCTCGATCTACGACGCGGCGATGGCCCATCAGGAAGCCGGCACACCACTGGTGATCTTTGGGGGTGAACAATACGGCGCAGGCTCCTCGCGCGATTGGGCGGCCAAGGGTACCGCGTTGCTGGGTGTGAAAGCGGTGATCGCTGAAACATTCGAGCGCATCCACCGCTCCAACCTGGTGGGCATGGGGGTGATCCCGCTTGAGTTCACCGGCGCCGACACGCGCAAATCGCTGGGCCTGACCGGCGAAGAAACCGTGTCGATCTCGGGCTTGGATACCATCAAACCACTGCAAGAAGTGCCGTGCACGATCACCATGGCCGATGGTTCGACCAAGGAAATCACTCTCAAGTGCCGGATCGATACGGCGATCGAGATTGAATACATCGAACACGGTGGCGTACTGCACTACGTGCTGCGTAACCTGGCCAAATCGGCCTAGGCCACCGGCTCAAACAGATGAAAAAAGGCCCCGGCATCGCGTCCGGGGCCTTTTGCTTTTCTGAGTCTTAAATACCCTCCGCCGGAGGCATTTAAGTTCTTCTGGCACGGCAAAAGAGATTAGATGCCTCCGGCGGAGGGTATTTAGAACTCAAAAAAGTAGAAGATTACTGCGCGTTCAGCGCGTCTGTCAGGGCGGGTAAAAAGCGCTGTTCATAGTCGCTGCCAACCAACGGCCCGGCATAGCGGAACAGCACGGTGCCGTCCCCCGAAACGATAAAGGTTTCCGGCGGCGCGGTGACGCCCCAGTTGATCGCGGTTCGGCCTTGTGGGTCAAACCCGACGCCGGCAAAGGGGCTTTTCTCGTCTTCAAGGTATGCGGTGGCATTGCCTTGGGTGTCTTTAAAATTCACGCCGATGATGGTCAGCCCCTCGGCCTGCATCTCCATTAGTTTGGGGTGTTCGGCGCGGCACGGCGGGCACCAGCTGGCCCAGAAGTTGATCAGTGTGACCTCGCCGCTCCGCAGCATGTCATCTGTTGCAGCCGGATAGCCGGGCAGCGGTTTTTCTGGCAGCGCCGGGGCGGGTTTGCCGACCATCGTGGACGGCAGCCCTTCGGGATCATCGCGGTACATGCCGACAGCGGCAAGGGCGACGAAAGCGGCAAAGATCAGCGGCGGGGCGATCATCATGGGGGATATTTTAGCCATGGGTGTTTGCCTCATTCTCTGCCTGTTCAAGGGCGCGGCGGGCGGCGCGGCCACGGGAGAGGCTGATCCAGATCAACCCCGCCAACAGCAGCAGCGATATGCCATAAGCCGAGAGCACCTCTGCCACGTATTTTCCCAGTTCTGGCATCATGCCCCCCTGTCCATGCGCGCGCGCAGGGCCCGCGCGCGGCGCAGGCGGATTTCGGTGCCGGTGCGGTAAATCACCAGCGCAAGAAAAAGGAGGCCAAAGCCCAGCATCGACAGCACCAGCGGGTAGAAAAACACATCGGCCACGCTGCGCCCGCCTGTCACGACGGGGACAGAGGTGCCTTGGTGAAGTCCCTGGTTCCAGAACTGCACCGCATAGCGCGACAGCACGGCAAAGACCGAGCCGACAAGGCAGAGCATAGCCGTGAGATCCGCGGCGGTGTCGGGGTCTTCGACTGCTTCCCACAGCGCGATATAGCCAAGATAGAATAAAAACAGGATCAGAAACGACGTCAGGCGCGGGTCCCAGGCCCACCAGGTGCCCCACATCGGTTGACCCCAGATCGCCCCGGTGATCAGCGCGATCAGTGTCATGATCAGCCCCACGGGCGCCGCCGCCTTGGCCGCCAGCGCGCTGACATGGTGGCGGCGCACCAGCCAGATCAGTGACGCCACCAGCATCATGAACCACGCATTGATCGCCATGAGTGCGGCGGGCACATGCAGGTAGATGATTTTCACTGTGCTGCCCTGGCGTGCATCATCGGGCGTGCCGAAAAAGCCCCAGAGCAGTCCCGCCCCGACAAAACAAGCGGCCAGCGCCCAGAGCACGGGTTGCACCCGCGCCGAGAGCGCGAGAAATTTGACGGGATTTGCATATTGCCAAAGGGACATGGGATTTACCTACCGCGCTGCTGCGCGCCACTCAATGCACAAAAGGGAGAGAGTGAGAGGCGCATTCATCGCAGGCCCATGCGCAGGACCGTCGCGGCGGCGAAGGGCATCAGGGCCACAGTAGCGAGCGACAGCCCGGCAAGCATCAGGACAGGCGTGGTGGCGTCCAACGCTTGCGCACCGCGCCGCGCGACTTCGGCCCCAAAGATCAGCGTAGGGATATAGAGCGGCAGCACCAGCAGAGACATGAGCAGCCCGCCGCGTTTGATGCCCACCGTCAGGGCGGCGCCGAACGTGCCGATGACCGACAGCGCCGGGGTACCAAGCGCAAGCGACAGCATCAGCCACAGGTGCCCCGGTGCTTCCAGGTGGAGGCCCAAGCCCAAAATCGGCGCAGCCAGCACCAGCGGCAGCCCGGTGGTGATCCAATGCGCCAATGCTTTCACGGCCAAGGCCCCTTCAAGCGGGAGCGGCGCGGTCAGCAGCAGATCGAGCGTGCCATCCTCGAAATCCAACGCCAGCAGGCGGTCGAGGGACAAAAGGCACGCCAGCAGCGCGCCGAGCCAAAGTATGCCGGGGGCGATATCGCCCAGCAGAGCGGCCTGAGGGCCAACGCTGAACGGCACCAGCATCGTGACAATGAGGAAAAACGCGAGCCCAAGGCCAAAGCCGCCGCCCGCGCGCAGGGCAAGTGCCAGATCACGGCGCAGGAGCGCCCTCACAGAAAGGCCTCGTCGCTGGCCCCGGCCCGCGCGCCTGGGGCGGCACGGAACGCGGCGACATCCAGCACCTGCGCGTCCAGGCCAAGGTCGATATGGGTGGCGATCAGCGCCGCGCCGCCCGCGGCAAGATGGCCACGCACCGCGGCGGCGAACATGCCCACCGCGTCAACGTCGAGCGAGACAGTGGGTTCATCCAGCACCCAGATCGGCCGCCCCGTCACCAAGAGGCGCGCCAGCCCAAGCCTGCGTTTTTGCCCCGCCGACAGCGTGCCTGCCAGACGGTCGGCCAATGAGGTTAGGCCAAAGGCCGTCATCGCGGGAAAAATATCATCCGTGCCAAATACTTGTGCCCAGAAGCTAAGGTTCTCAGATACCGTGAGCATCGCTTTGATGCCATCCGCGTGGCCCGCGTAGGCGATGGTGTCTGACGCCCCCGTGATTGTACCTGCCAGCGGGGTCTGCAACCCAGCGAGGGTGCGCAGCAGCGTGGTTTTACCGGCACCATTGGGACCGCGCAGGATCAGCGCCTCGCCGTCGTTCAGCGCAAAGCTTAGCCCTGTCAACACAGGTAGACCGCCGCGCTCGACGGCCAGATCCTGCACGTGCAGGCCCATAGTCAGACCGGCAGCAGGGCCAGCGCCACGCGCCGCCCTTCGCTGAGCAGGATGTTATACGTGCGGCATGCGGCGGGAGAGGACATCAGCTCGACCCCGAGACCGGCCGCGTCCAGCGGTTCGCGCAGGTCATCGGGGATATGGGCCATCTCGGCCCCGGTCCCGAGGAACAGCACATCGACCTTGCCCGACAGGGCGAGCAGAGAAGTGGCATCGCTTAGCCCGCCCCAGCCATGAACGCCGTCGGGGCCGACGATCACCGCACCTTCAAAGACCTCGCCGCCGATGCGGAAAAAGCCCGGACCGTAGCCGTCCACCGGTTTGGCATCGGTGAATTTGATCTCATTCAGGCGCATGGGTCATCCCCTCCACAGTGGCAGGCCGATGATAGCCGAAGCGGCGATGATGAGATAGGCCACCGCGCGAAAAACCCGTTCGGCGCTGGGATCAAACAGGCGCGCGCCGACGATATTGGCAAGGATATTTGGCACCCCGGCCAACAGGCCCAGCAGCAGAACAGCCCAGACCACCTGCCCCGTCGCCCAAAGCAGAACAAAGAGCATTAGATCAATTGCCAGCAGATAAAGCAGGAAGTTCGCCCGGATCACCACCGCTGGCAGGCGACTGGCCATATAGAGCATGATCACGGGTGGCCCGGCGATGCCGGCAAAGCCGGTCATGAAGCCGCCCAAGGCCCCGGTGGCCACGGTCAGCCGCGCGCCCAGTAACCCATTGTAGCGCCAACCGGTGATCAGGAGCGCAAGCAGCGTCAGCACCACCCCCGAGACCAGCCAGCCGAAGCCGTCGGGTGACATCAGCGACAGGCCCCAAAGCCCCAGCGGCATCCCCACCACCACGCCGAGCAGCAGGCGGCCCACGTCGCGCGGCGCGCCCCGGCGCAGGGCGTCGGGCAGGTTGGGCAGAGGGCCGAGCAATTCGGCCGCTGTCATAAAAAGGATTGCCTCGACCGGGGCCAGCACGGAGGCGGCCACCGGCATGATGATCATGGCAGAGCCGAACCCGGCAAAGCCGCGTACCAGGCCCGCCACCACAACAGCCAGCCCAAGCCAGAGCAATCCGTCGATTGCCAGGGCCTGGGCCAGTGTGTCAGGCATCTATATTCGCGTATTGGTTGCCGGCGTTCGCGTCAGGCTTGGACCAGTCACGCTTGACCCCCAGAAACAGCACCACGTTTTTCGCCACGTAGACGGACGAATAGGTGCCTACGATCACGCCCCATGTAATAGCGAAAACAAAGGCGCGGATCACGTCACCGCCCAGCACCAATAGCGCGATCAGGGCCAGCAGCGTTGTGCCGGAGGTCATGATCGTGCGGCTAAGGGTTTCGTTCACGCTGAGGTTCATCACCTCGCGCAGGGGGCGTTTTTTGTATTTGCGCAGGTTTTCCCGCAGCCGGTCAAAGATCACCACCGTATCGTTGATCGAATAGCCGATAATGGTCAGGATCGCCGCCACCACGGGCAGGTCGAACCTGATTTGCAGCGCCGAGAAAATGCCGATGGTCAGGATCACGTCATGGAACAGGGCAATCACCGCACCGACGGAAAACTGCCATTCGAACCGCAACCAAATGTAGATCAGGATCGCCGCCAACGCTCCGCCCACGGCCAAAAAGGCGGTTTGGATCAGTTCGCCCGATACTTTGGGTCCAACGGATTCCACCGAGGTGAACTTGATGTCAGGTGCGACGCCTTGCAGGGCCGATTGGATCGACGCGATTGTGTCGGTCGTTGCGGCCTCTTGGCCGTCTTGCGCCTGAACTCGGATCATTGCCACATGGCGGTCTTCGCCAAAGCTGGGGTCGAACACCTCGGAAATGGTGACATCGCCGAGGCCCAGCGGGGTCAGTGCCTCGCGGTATTGGCCCACATCCACGGCCTGCGCGCTTTCGCTGCGCAGTGTCGTGCCACCGCGGAAGTCGATGCCAAAGTTGAGGCCGACCACGGCCCAGACCACCAGCGACAGGACCATCGCAATGAGGGAGGCGCCAAAGGTGATCTTGGCATAGCCGAAGAAGTCGAAATTCGTATCGTCAGGGACCAGTTTCAAACGCATGTCAAACCTCGATTGTCTTGGGGCGGCGGTATTCAAACCAGATGACAACGATCAGCCGGGTCACGAAATAAGCAGTAAAGACCGATGTCACGATCCCAAGGCCAAGGGTCACGGCAAAGCCGCGCACCGGGCCGGAGCCCGCGACAAACAGGATCACCGCCACGATGAAAGTGGTGATGTTTGCGTCCAGAATGGCCGAGAGCGCGCGTTCGTAGCCCAGCGAGATGGCGCGCGCGGGGCCTTTGGCCGTGCGCAATTCCTCGCGGATGCGTTCAAAGATCAGCACGTTGGCATCCACCGCCATGCCGACGGTCAGCACGATGCCCGCAATGCCCGGCAGGGTCAGCGTGGCCCCGATCAGGCTAAGCAGGCCAAAGATCATCCCGACGTTGATGATCAGCGCGACATTGGCAAAAAGGCCAAACAGTCCGTAGGACGCCCACATGAAAAACAGTACGGCGCCAAAAGCGACCATGGTCGCAACCTTGCCCGCGTCGATACTGTCTTGGCCCAGTTCGGGGCCGATGGTGCGTTCTTCAACAAAACTCAGCCCCGCAGGAAGCGCACCCGCGCGCAGCAGCACCGCGAGTTTGGTGCTTTCCTCGACCGAGAAGCGGCCAGTGATAATGCCGGACCCGCCGGGAATATGGCTCTGGATGGTGGGGGCCGAAATGACCTCATTATCCAGCACGATGGCAAAGGGCGATCCGATGTTGTCGGCGGTGTAGTTGCCGAATTTGCGTGCGCCGGTGGTGTCAAATCGGAAGCTGACAGCGGGGGCGCCGTTCTGGTCAAAGCTGGGTTGAGCGTCGACCAATTGTTCACCGGTCACGACAGGGGCGGTTTCAACAGTATAAAACACGCCCTCTTCGTCAGACGACGGCAGGACGGAATTGCCGATACCGGGGTTTGCACTGCCATCAGAGCCGCGGCTGACGACGGGGTTGAATGTCAGCTGCGCGGTGGTGCCGATAATCGCCTTGAGCTCTGCCGCCGATCCGATGCCGGGCACCTGGATCAGGATACGGTCAGTGCCCTGCCGCTGGATGGTGGGCTCGCGGGTGCCGACTTCGTCAATCCGGCGGCGCACGATTTCGAGGCTTTGCTGCATCGTCCGTTCGTCCGTCGCCTGTTTCTCCGCGTCGGAGAGGGTAACGGTAATCACGCCGTTGTTGCCGCTGACGTCGATGTCATTGTTACCCGTGCCCGCAAGGGTCGTGACAGGCCGCGCCAGACCACGCGTGATTTCCAGCGCCTCGGCCATCTTGTCGGCGTCGTTCAGACGGACGCGCAACTCGCCTGCGGGCGCTTCTTCGCGGCGCACGGGGGTCAGGCTGCGCAGAGCATCGCGCACCTCGGGCCATTGTGCTTCCATGCGGTTGGCATAGACATCGGCGACCTGAACTTCGGCCAGCAGATGCGCACCGCCGCGCAGGTCGAGCCCCAGATTGACCAGCCCCGACGGCATCCAGTCGGGCCACAGCGCACGCTGCTGGTCCAACTCGGGCGTGTTGCCCTGCACCTCGATCGCCGCGACGGCGTCGTTGTGTTGCTCGACAGGGGAATAGAAGGCATTGGGCAACGCCAGCCAAAGGCCGACCGCGCAGGTCAGCACGATGGCTATGCGCTTCCACAGATCAATCTGAAGCATGGTTCCGCCTTTTTGGTTGCGGCCTTGGGTAAGGGATTATTTCGCCGGTTCGGTCTTTGACACCACTGTCGCGATGGTGGATTGCACCACACGCACCTTGACGCCATCCGCAATCTCGACCTCAACTTCGCCGTCTTCCTTGACCTTGACGACCTTGCCGATGATGCCACCCTGCGTCACCACCTGATCGCCCCGGCGCAGCGCCGCCACCATCGCCTGATGTTCCTTGACCTTTTTCTGCTGGGGCCGGATGAGCAGGAAATACATGATCGCGAAGATCAGGATCAGCGGCACGAATTGCTGGATGCCTTGCATGGAAGTGGTCCTTTTATATGGGTATGGGCCAGCAGAAGTGCCTGCCGCGAATTTGGGCAGAACCTAAGCGTGGTCAGGGGTGGGTGCAAGGGCGGAAAGGGTCGAAACTCTGTGGCCCTGCGCCAAATCGCAATGGCGCCTGCCCGGCATCCATCGCACCCTACCCCTCGCCCCGTAAATCCGGCATAACGCCCTAACCCGACTCACCTGATCCAAGGACCAGACCCATGCACGACATCCGCGCCATTCGCGACAATCCCGCCACCTTTGATGCAGCACTCGCACGGCGCGGTGAGGCGGCGATGTCTGATGCCGTGTTGGAGTTGGATGCGGCGCGCCGGGGCAAGATTGCCGCCGCCGAAACCGCGCAGGCCGAGCAAAACAAGGCCAGCAAAGAGGTCGGCGCCGCCAAGGCCAAAGGCGATGAGGCCGAGTTTGAGCGGCTGCGCGCGCTGGTCAGTGACAAGAAGGCCGAAGTGGCTGCGATGCAGGCCGAAGCCAAGGCGCTTGATGACAAGTTGACCGACATGCTCGCCCGTCTCCCCAACAGCCCGGCAGACGACGTGCCCGAGGGCAAGGATGAGGCCGACAATGTTGAGGTGAAGGTCTGGGGCGACAAGCCCAGCTTTGATTTCAGCCCGCTGGAGCATTACCAGATCCCCGGTGTTGTGCCGGGTATGGATTTTGAAACAGCATCCAAAACCTCGGGCGCGCGGTTTGTCATGCTCAAGGGCGGTGTGGCGCGTATCCACCGGGCCCTGGCGCAGTTCATGCTTGATACTCATGTAGATGAGAACGGGCTGACCGAGGTGAACTCGCCTGTTCTGGTGCGCGATGAGGCGATGTATGGCACCGACAAGCTGCCAAAATTTGGCGAGGACAGCTATCAGACCACAAATGGGTGGTGGCTGGTGCCGACGTCCGAGGTGCCGCTGACCTATTCGGTGGGGGGCGACACGCTGGACGCGGGCGCACTGCCGATCCGGCTGACGGCGCATACATTGTGTTTCCGGTCCGAGGCCGGCAGCGCGGGGCGGGACACCGCGGGCATGTTGCGCCAGCACCAGTTCGAGAAGGTCGAGATGGTCTCGATCACACATCCAGATGACAGTGACGCTGAACAAAAGCGCATGTTGGGCTGTGCCGAGGATATTCTGGAGCGGTTGGGCATTGCCTATCGCACCGTGCTTTTGTGTACCGGAGACATGGGTTTTGGCGCGCGGCGCACCTATGACATCGAAGCCTGGGTGCCGGGGCAGAATTGCTACCGCGAGATTTCGTCGGTGTCGACCACCGGGGATTTTCAGGCGCGGCGGATGAATGCGCGGTTCAAACCTGCTGATGGTGGCAAACCGCAGTTTGTGCATACCCTGAATGGGTCCGGGCTTGCCGTGGGGCGCTGTTTGATTGCGGTGCTTGAGAATGGTCAGCAAGCCGATGGGTCGGTGGTGCTGCCTGCTGTTCTGGCGCCCTATCTTGGCGGCAAGACGATGCTGACGGCTGAGGGTGTGCTGGCCTGACATTAGCCGCCTATGGCCATCGCCGCACAGTAGGGTGGCGTCGGCCGGGCGGCTGCGGATTATTCGGGTCCGAAAGTCACTCAGCGTTCAAACAGCTTTGGCCTGAGCGATTTCAATGACAGGGGACGATATGACGTGTGTGCCGCGACACGGGCGTCGACCGACCCATGCAGATCAATTTCATGCCCCGGCCCTTTGCGCCAATCCAGCAAAGAGCCAAATATCCGGTAGGTCAGCGGCACATCCATGAGGTCGACGCTGTCTGCTATGGCATCCTGCGCCACGTCCAGCAGCGGCGGTGCCTCGCGCAGCCGCAGTCCCCGCGCCTGTGCGCCGGCGGCCATCCAATCAAGCGTGATCCCCGTCAGCGCCCGGTCGTCCGATGACCCGCCGACGATGGCATGGGTGCCGATAAACCAGACCTGCTGATAGGGCCTGTCGGGCGACCGGTCCCCGGCGTTCAGCCCCGGTCCGTCGCGGTGCTGTTCAAGGTTATCCCAGAGGCTGGGACGAAAGAATATCCGCCGCTCGTCCAGTGCCACTGCGTGACGGGCGGCGCGCACCATGCCGGACAGGCGGGTGTCGTGAAACTGGTACTTGCGGTTCCAAAGCGCGGCAATCGGGCCGATCAAGCTGCTGGGGATGCCCAGAGCGCCGACAGTATCCCAGATGCCCAGATAGTCGATCCGTACCAGATGCGCGCTGTCCACCTCGCCCAGTGTCACGCGCCAGTCCAGTTCGGCCCGCGACGTGGCAAAACGGGGTGACATCGCGCGACGCTTGTACAGCACATGCAGCGCGTCAGGGTGGTTTTCCGGCCCCGGCAGACGGTAAACGTCAAACGCCGTGTCGACCCTTGCCCGCGTGGGATTGTCGATTATCCCGACCTTGCGGATCATCCCCGCGAGCGACCGCGCCGTATAGGCGCCGCGCGAAAAGCCGAAGATCAGGATGCTGTCACCGGGTTGATAGAGCAGCGCCAGAGCGCGGTAGGCCTGTTTGATGGTGTCATCCAGACCCCAGCCAAACACACCGCCACCGAGCTTGTTGGCCCATTTGCCCAACCAGCCGCGCCAGCCGGTGCTGCCGGTGCCCACGCCGGGGACGTAAACCGGGCGTTGGTTGGCGTCGGGCACAACGGCCTCGAACAGACGGTGGACATGGGTCGGTTGCGCCTGTGACGGCGAATTCCAGGTGCCATCGCAGAAAATCGCGATACGTGCCACGTTGCTTATCCTTATTCCGGCGCTAGGATCAATTTGAGCTAAGTCATTAATATAATGGGGTGAGCATAGCCGCCTCGCCGCAAAAGTAAATTATCACGGAAAGGCAGCGCCTAGATGACCGGATACACCCGCCCCCTGATTGCGACCCTCGCCCTGTTACTTGCCATCGCATTTGCCGCCTCTCCGCTGTTTGTCACCAGTTTTGCGGGATTTGATCCCGACCAGTTCCCGGTGCCGCAGATCGACCCGCCTGCGCAGCCTGCGGGCTATGCCTTTTCGATCTGGGGGCTGATCTATCTGTGGCTGATCATCGGCATGGGTTGGGGGCTGATCATGGCGCGGCGAGATGGGCAGTGGCACGATATGCGGATGCCGCTGTGCCTGTCGCTGGCGGTGGGTGTCGGCTGGTTGTCGGTGGCGGTGCTCAGCCCGGTCTGGGCGGCGGTGCTGATCTGGGTGATGCTGATCACGGCGCTGGTGGCGCTGTTCGTCGCCCCGGTGGAAAACCGTCTTTGGGCGGCCGCCCCTGTGGGGCTTTACGCCGGTTGGCTGTCGGCGGCGTCTTGTGTGTCACTGGCGCTGCTGGCGGCGGGCTACGGCCTGTTGGAGCCGCGCAGCGCGGCCCTGGTTTTTGTCGGGATGGCGATTGTGCTGGCGTTGCTGGTGCAAATCGCCTTGGGGCGCACGCCGACTTACGGGCTGGGGGTGATTTGGGGGCTGGCAGCGATTGTCGTGGCCAATTGGAACAGCACGCCAGTGGTCGCCTATGTGGCGCTTGCGGGCAGCGCGGTCATCGCACTTCCGACGCTGGCCGCGCTCAAGCGGTAGGCACTGAAGCGCCATCGCCTGCCCGTCGCACAAAAGGCGCACAATCAACGGCCTAGCACGACTTTGGCGCCACGGGGGCGGCAGGCGATGGCCCGGCGCGCCTGCGCTTGGCTTTGGTAATCTTAATTAGTTTTTGCGCCGCCCTTCGGTGTGCTTGCGCAGCTTGGACGGCGGTGCCTTCTTGCGGCCCTTATAGGGGTTCGCATCGGACTGTCCGCGCATCCACAGGCGGATCGGTGTGCCGGGCATGTCGAAATCCAGACGCAGACCGTTGACCAGATAGCGATTGTAGCTTTCAGGCACCTTGTCGGGGTGGCTGCACATCACAACGAAACCCGGCGGGCGGGTCTTGGCCTGTGTCATGTAGCGCAATTTGATACGCTTGCCTTGCGGCGCGGGGGGCGGATGCGCCTCCATCATACCCGCGAGCCAGCGGTTGAGCTGGGCGGTGGTGATGCGGCGGTTCCAGACCTCATAGGCCTTCATGATCGCGGCTTGCAGGCGGTCGAGGCCCCTGCCCGTCTTGGCGCTGACTGTGATCAGCGGCGCGCCGCGTAATTGTGGCAACAGACGTTCAAAGCTTTCCTTGAGTTCTTTCAGCTTTTCCTGACGGTTCTCTTCGATGTCCCATTTGTTGACCGCAACAACCACGGCGCGGCCTTCGCGCTCGGCAAGGTCGGCAATGCGCAAATCCTGCTGTTCAAAGGGAATTTCGGCGTCGAGCAAAACCACCACGACCTCGGCAAACTTGACCGCGCGCAGTCCATCGCTGACCGAAAGCTTTTCAAGTTTTTCCTGAATCTTGGCCTTTTTGCGCATGCCCGCGGTGTCAAAAATCCGCATTGGCACGGCGACTCCATCAGGCCCGACCCAATCGGTCATCAGTGAGATAGCATCGCGCGTGATCCCGGCCTCGGGGCCCGTCAGCAGCCGGTCTTCGCCTAAGATCTGGTTGATCAGCGTGGATTTGCCCGCGTTGGGGCGGCCCACGACGGCGACTTGCAGCGGCTTGGCGCGGGTCGGCACGGGGACGAAATCGGGATCAATCTCGCCGTCATCCTCGGGCAGATCGACATCGGTTTCCGGGGCATCCTGCACCGCCCGCTCAGCAAATTCATCGGCCAAGGGCATCAGCATCGTGTAAAGATCGTTCAGCCCCTCGCCGTGTTCGGCGGACATGCGGATCGGTTCACCCAGACCCAGCGAATAGGCCTCGATCATGCCGGCATCGGCGGCTTTGCCTTCCGACTTGTTGCCAGCCAGAATCACATGCGCGGATTTCTTGCGCAGGATCTCGGCAAAGACCAGATCAGAGGGGGTGACGCCGACACGTGCGTCGATCATGAACAGGCAGATGTCGGCCATATCCACGGCACGTTCCGTGAGGCGGCGCATACGGCCCTGAAGGCTGTCGTCGGTGACTTCTTCCAGACCTGCGGTATCAATCACGGTAAAACGCAGGTCGGCCAGCTTGGCCGCGCCTTCGCGCAGATCGCGGGTGACACCGGGCTGGTCGTCGACCAGCGCAAGACGTTTGCCGACAAGGCGGTTGAACAGCGTGGATTTGCCCACGTTGGGGCGGCCCACGATGGCGAGGGTAAAGGACATAGATCAGGCTCCGGGCCGGGCTGCGGCCACTTCAAACACGCGCCTTAGACTATTTGGCGCCTAACGGAAAGCGTGCAATTGCCCTTTGGCCGACACGACATAAAGCGTGCCACCTGCCACGACCGGCGCTGTGGTCGCCCCGCCGGGTATATCGGTGCTGCCGGTCAGTACCCCATTGGTGGGGTCATAGCTGCGCAATTTGCCGTCGTTGGAGGCGATGATGACGCGGCCACCAGCGATGATCGGGCCATAATGGGCAAAGACTTCGGATTGCTTCTTAGGCTTGTCTTTGACGAAGTTGGGCAGTGGGACGCCCCAGATGCGGCTGCCGTCGTTGGCGTCAAGGCGCACCAGTTCGTTCAGATCGGTGATGGCAAAGACACTGTCACCCGCAGGCCAGACCGGGCCGATTGCGCCGTCGCGTGCGGTCCAGCGGCGGCTGCCACTGGCGACGTCAAGTGCTGCCAGACGGCCCGAGTGATTGCCGACATAGACAGTATCGCCCGACACGACCGGCGCGCTGGTGACATCCGACACATGACTGAGGGCGCGGCCGGGGCGTCTGCCGACAACAGAGGCTTCCCACCGGCTTAGCCCGCCCTGACGAAACACGCCGTGCACCTCGCCCGAGCCGAAGGCAAAGATCGCCAACTGCCCTGTGACCGCTGGGGCCGGCGCGCCGAGCACGTTTTGCAGGCTGGTTGACCCCCCGGTCTGCCACTGGATACGGCCATCGGATTTGCGCAGCGCCCAGCCGGTGTCGTCACCCGCCGTCAGATATACCAGATCACCCGACACGGTCGGTGTGCCCGACCCTGTCGCATCAAGGTCCTGGGTCCAGCGCACGCCGCCGGTTGCCACATCAAGCGCGGCCAGCACGCCATAGCCCACCGAGACATAAAGCGTGTCCCCGTCGATCGCCATGCCGCCACCGGTGGCCTGCCCCTGCTGATCGGACGCAGGCGTCAGATCGCGGGTCCACAGTGTCGCACCAGAGGTCGAGGTGGCCGTAACCTGCGCACCGGAATCAAGGGTAAAGACGCGCCCGCCCGCGACCACCGGATCAGCGGTAATGCGCAGCTTTCGGCTGTCACCTGCACCGATGTTTGCGGTCCAGGCCAGTTGTGGCGTGGCGCGCAGCGCGGGGTGAGAAATGCGGGTTGCGGCAGTGCCGATGCTGTGGGTCCAGCCGGCGTTGTTCACGGTGCCGCCCAGTGCGATGGCACGCGCGGTATTGGCAGGCACAGCCCCAAGATCGGCAATATCCAGAGCGGCATCATCCAGCCCCGGATTTTGTAGGATCGACCGGATGCCCTCGCGCTTGCCCGGCAGATAGGTTTCTTTTTCTGCGCAGGCCGCCAGCAGCAGCGTGGCCGTGACCGCGCCCAGCACCCCAAAACGGCGCGCCGCCGGGGAAGCAGCCTGAAGATTGCGATACTTGGTCATGGCCCTGCTCACTTTTCTGTCTTCACGTTACCTGTGCCGCGATGGTTGTCCCGCCCGAAAGCAGTGGTTTAATTGCTGTCCGTCGGGGCCGTGTCATCGGTCTGGCTGGTGCGCCCATCGAGCACAGGTTCTTCCCCCAGCGCCACAATCACCTGTAGCGCGCGTTGTTGCAAGTCCGGGCTGGTTTCGGCATCCGAAAGAATGGCCTGATAGCGTGCCACTGCCGCAGCCGCATCGCCGGTTTCAATGTCGATCAGGGCCAGTTGTTCTTCGGCAAGCAGGCGCAGGGGTGCGCCGGGCTGGGCCAATGCCTCAAGTGACTGACGGCGATCTGTGACCGGGGCGGCCTTGCCCTTGAGGGTGACAGACTTGAACTGTGCCAGTTGGCGGTAGATCGGGGCCACCGCACCATCGACCGCAATGGCGTCGAGGCTGGCAATGGCCGCGTCGACCTCGCCCGCGTCGGCCTGTGCCGTGGCGCGCATGAAATTCAGCGTGGCATTGGCGCCTGCAGTGGTGCCTTGGATATTGCCCAGTGCCTCGGCGCGGTTGGCACTGGCGTCGGCGTCAAGTGCTGCCAGCATGGCATCGCCAAGCGCTTGGGCGGCTGCGTCATCTTGTGCCTTGCGGTATTCGCGCCACGCCGCACCACCCACGATCAGAAGAACGGCCAGAACCGCAATCCAGCCATAGCGCCGCATCACGCCATACAGACGGTCACGGCGGACCTCGTCGGTCACTTCGTCAATGAAACTGTCGGTATCGCTCATGGTGCCGGCCCCTGCCCTTATTTTGCCCCTCATACCGCGCGCAACCGGCCAAGCCAAGCCCCCCGCAACCGCACAGCCGACCGCGGTGTTGCTGCATATGGTCACGTCTATGCAAAATAATGCTTTCTGAACTAGTCAGTTTAGTTGTCATAGGTTAAATAGGCCCCGATATTGCCACCCGTTTTGAAGGGTGGGTTTCCAATTTGAGGCTGCTTGATGCGTATTTTTTCAATCCTCGCGGCGTTGGTCGTTGTTGTAATACTGGGCATGTCTATTGTTGCCCGCCCTCAGCTCAAGGCGATCTTGGGCATCACATCCGAAGAATCGGGCGCGCCCTCGACGGCTGCGGCCAGCCCCGATACCACCCAAGATGCGGCCAGCCCACGGGTCAAGGTGATGGTGCAGCGTGTCACAGCGCAGCAGGTCGATAGCGCCGTGGTGCTGCGCGGTCAGACCGCCGCAAACCGCCAGGTCGATATGCGCGCCGAAACCTCGGCCGTGGTGGCCTCTGCCCCGCTGCGCAAGGGCACGACGATCAAGGCAGGCGACGCGCTGTGCACGCTCGATACCGGCACCCGCGAGGCAACATTGCAAGAAACCCGCGCCCGGTTGAATGAGGCGCAATCGCGTGTGCCCGAGGCCGAAGCACGGGTGGAAGAGGCGCAGGCGCGACTAGACGAGGCGCTGATAAATCAGAACGCGGCGGCGCGGCTGATCCAGGACGGGTTCGCCTCGCAGACCCGCGTGGCCAGCGCCGACGCCGCTGTCGCGGCTGCCAAGGCCGGTGTGAGTTCTGCCACCGCGGGGCTGCGCGCGGCGCGTTCCGGCATCGAAGGAGCGATCGCCAGCGTGGCCGTAGCAGAAAAGGAAATCACGCGACTGACCATCCGCGCGCCCTTTGACGGCCTGCTGGAAAGCGACACTGCGGAGTTGGGCAGCCTGCTGCAACCCGGCGCGCTTTGTGCCACGATCATCCAGTTGGACCCGATCAAGCTGGTGGGCTTTGTGCCTGAAACCGAACTGCACCGCGTCACCTTGGGGGCGATGGCGGGCGCCCGGCTGGCTGCGGGCGACGCTGAGGTGGCGGGCAAGGTGACGTTTCTGTCGCGCTCGGCCGATCCGGCCACGCGTACATTTCGGGTAGAAATCGAAGTGCCGAATACCGATCTGACGATCAGCGATGGCCAAACCGCCGAAATCGCCATCTCATCCGCCGGGGTTACGGCACATCTGGTGCCGCAATCTGCGTTGACGCTGAACGACGAGGGCACCCTTGGACTGCGGCTGGTCGATGCCGATGCGGTGGTCGCTTTTGCACCTGTCCAGATCATGCGTGACAGCACAAAGGGCGTCTGGGTCACCGGCCTGCCGGATGTGGCTGATATCATCGTGGTGGGCCAGGAATATGTCACCGCCGGGGTCACCGTGGCGCCGACATGGCAGGAGCTGAGCCAATGAGTGGAATCGTGAAAACGCGTAGCGGAGATGCGTCATGAGTGGAATCGTCCAATGGGCCTCCAATCGCGCGCGGATGGTGCTGGCCTTTATCGTGCTGAGCCTCGTGGTGGGTGGCTATGCCTATTCCACCTTGCCCAAGGAAGGCGAGCCGGACATCGAAATTCCGGCGTTGTTCGTCTCGGTGCCGTTTCCGGGCATATCGGCGGCCGACAGTGAGACCCTGCTGGTCAAGCCGATGGAAACGGAACTGTCAGATCTTGACGGGCTGAAGACCATTTCAGGCACGGCGGCGGAAAATTATGCCGGTGTGGCGTTGGAATTCGAATTCGGCTGGGACAAGACCAAGATCATGGCCGACGTGCGCGACGCCATGTCGACGGCCGAGGCTAATTTCCCCGACGGGGCCGAAAAATATTCGATCAACGAGATCAACTTTTCCGAATTTCCGATCATCATCGTCAACCTGACCGGCCCTGTCCCCGAACGCACCATGAGCCGGGTGGCCCGGGAGTTGCAAGACGACCTGGAAGCGATGGATGCGGTGCTGGAAGCTGGCATCGCAGGCAACCGCGACGAGATGCTTGAAGTGCTGATCGACCCGCTGCGGCTTGAGGCCTATAACGTCACGGCGGGTGAATTAATCAGTGTGGTGCAGAACAACAACCAACTGATCGCCGCGGGCGAAATCGACACCGCGCAGGGGACGTTTGCGGTTAAAATTCCGTCGTCTTTTTCTGAACCGTCCGATGTCTACAACCTGCCGGTCAAAACCAATGGCGACCGGGTGGTGTCCCTGGGCGATCTGGCGCAGATCAACCTGACATTCGAAGACCGCCTTGGCACCGCACGGTTTAACGGCGACAAGACGCTGGCGCTGCAGGTGGTGAAACGCAAAGGGTTCAACCTGATCGACACCGCCACGCAGGTAAAGCAGATCGTGGAAGAACGCAGCGCCGACTGGCCCGAGGGGCTGCGCGCGGCGGTAACGGTGGGCACCTCTAACGACCAAAGCCGGATCGTTAACAGCATGGTGCAGCAGTTGCTGGGATCGGTCTTTACCGCTGTGGCGCTGGTGATGATCGTGGTGCTGGCTGCCCTTGGCATCCGTGCGTCGTTGTTGGTGGGTTTTGCCATCCCGACGTCGTTCCTTTTGTGTTTCGCCTTTCTTGCCCTGATGGGTATTTCGGTCAGTAACATCGTGATGTTTGGCCTGATTTTGGCAGTTGGGATGCTGGTGGATGGGGCCATTGTGGTCGTCGAATATGCTGATGCCCGGCAACAAGAAGGCGTGGGCCCGATGCATGCCTATGTTGAAGCGGCCGAGCGCATGTTCTGGCCGATCATTTCGTCCACCGCGACGACGCTTTGTGCCTTTCTCCCGATGCTGTTCTGGCCCGGCGTGCCGGGGCAGTTCATGGGCATGCTGCCAGTAACGCTGATCTTTGTTCTATCTGCGTCGCTGGTTGTGGCGCTGGTGTACCTGCCCGTCATGGGTGGTGTGACAGGGCGGCTTGAGCGCTGGATGGCGCAATATATGCAACGCATCGCAGCGCAGCGCTGGTATCTGCATCTCCTGCTGTTTCCCCTCGCGGGGCTGATGGTGATGGCGGCGATGGGGGCCACGGGGCCGCTGTTTGCCGTGATCTCGTCGCGCTTTGGCGCGATGGACGGGCTGAACGTGTTGGGCTCAGTGATCCCGACCTTTATGGTTGTCTTTGCCGCCATCGTTGCACTTTGTGCGCTGCTGGCGCTGGGGCTGGCGGGCATGTTGCTGGGTCTGATTTCGTTCTTTGCGCTGTTTACCCGGCTGGGCCGGGGCGGGCGTTGGGTCACGGCGCGGCTGTTTCGCCGGGCACCGGACCAGATCACCGCAGGCTACCGCCGCAACGGGTTTGGCCGGGTGATCGAATTCATCGCAGGCAACCCGGTGATGCCCCTGGTTGTGGCCGGGGTTGTCTTTGTCTTTGTCGGTACGACGATGATCTACTTTGGCAATAATTCCAAAGGGGTGGAGTTCTTTGTTGAGTCTGAGCCGGAACAGGCCATCGTCTATGTTCTGGCACGCGGCAACCTTAGCCTTGAGGAAAAGGATGACCTGCTGCAACAGGCCGAAGAGATCGTGCTGGCGCATCCCGGCATCCAATCGGCCTTTGCATTTGCCGGCGAAGGGGGGTTGGATAGCAACACCGGGGGCGCGCAACCGCCCAAGGATTCGATCGGTCAAATTCAGCTCGAAACGATCCCGTGGGAGGACCGGCCGAACCGCACAGAGGTGCTGTTCACCGTGCCGCTGCTGGGATTTGACGTGACACGACAGAGCCAGGACCCGGCGTTTGACGGGGATGTTGTGATTGACGAGCTGACCGCGCAGCTGAGCCAGATTCCGGGCATCCGGGTTGAGGTTCTCAATCTCGCGATGGGCCCTGCCTCGGCCAAGCCGGTGCATCTGCGGCTGAAGGGCGACAACTACGCCGATCTGGTGGCCGCCACGGCGCTGGCACGTGACCGGTTCGAGGCCACCCCCGGCCTGCGGCTGATCGAAGACACCCGCCCCCTGCCCGGCATCGACTGGCAGATCGACGTGGATGTGGAAAAGGCCGGGCGCTACGGCGCGAATGTGGCGACGGTGGGTGCGATGGTGCAATTGGTCACGCGCGGGCTGTTGTTGGATACGATGCGGGTCGACAGTTCGGACGAAGAGATCGAGATCCGCGTG
>TARA_R110002049_G_scaffold48186_3_pt1 | contig 20864 bp, 15 predicted proteins | sample TARA_R110002049 | Tara Oceans TARA_R110002049 (sample SAMEA4396941) | marine metagenome | biome: Polar Biome; feature: [SRF] surface water layer (ENVO:00010504); material: water (ENVO:00002006), including particulate matter (ENVO:01000060) such as... | depth 5 m
ACTTGTGGATTGGTTAGCTGTTTTTATGTCATTATTTGTCTTGCGTGAAGTTTTTAATTTTATAACAGCTATTTATGGGTCAATGCTATATTCTAAATCAAATTTTCATACAGATGAATTCAGGATTTCTAGATATTTGGGGCTTAATGAATGGATTATTCCAACGATTGCTTTAATGATTGGACTACTCATTTCTTGTTATGTAGTTTTTAAAATCATTCCTATTAAATACAGATTTACATTTATAGTTTCAGGATTAGTTGGTGGAATTTCAGGTTTTGCTATTTGGTTAGGATTTTTGGGTGAAGCACTATTCAATTCTTAAGTATTGTTTTTAAATCGAAAGACTAAACCGTATATTTGAACCAATGAATAAAGCCGTTAAAATAATAGAATGTCCGAGAGATGCTATGCAAGGCATTAAGGAGTTTATACCAACAGAAAAGAAGGTACAATACATTCAATCTTTACTTCGTGTTGGTTTTGATACTATTGATTTTGGAAGTTTTGTATCTCCAAAAGCGATTCCGCAAATGGTAGATACAGCTGAAGTTTTAGCACAATTAGATTTAAGTAAAACCGAAAGTAAACTATTGGCTATTATTGCTAATACTCGAGGTGCAACAGACGCTTCAAAACATTCTGAAATTGATTATTTAGGCTTTCCGTTTTCCATTTCTGAGAACTTTCAAATGCGTAACACGCATAAAACTATTGCACAATCTGTTGTTACACTTTCTGAAATATTAGAAATTGCAGATAAAAGCAATAAAGAAGTGGTAGTTTATATTTCTATGGGATTTGGCAATCCTTATGGCGACCCTTGGAATGTAGATATTGTAGGTGAGTGGACAGAACGTTTATCTAATATGGGCGTAAAAATTTTATCACTTAGTGATACCATTGGAAGCTCTGATTCAGATAATATTAATTATTTATTTTCAAATTTAATTCCTGCGTATTCTAATATCGAATTCGGAGCACATCTGCACACTACACCATCAAGTTGGTTTGAGAAAATTGATGCAGCGTACCAAGCTGGTTGTCGACGTTTTGATGGTGCTATACAGGGTTATGGTGGTTGTCCAATGGCTAAAGATGTTTTAACGGGTAATATGCCAACTGAAAAGATGCTTTCGTATTTCACACAAAAGAAGGCACATAATCTTAATGCTATGTGTTTTGAGAGTTCGCATAATGAGGCGACCAAAATTTTCTCAAAGTATCATTAATATCTTATTTCTTATTGAGGCTGTTCTTATTTGACTGGTAGTCAATTTTTTACTTCTTTGAATAAACAAATATTCCATTATTTTTTATTGCATTTCAGTTTAATTACAAAGTTTATTTAAAATTAATCTAAATAAACTTTGTGTAATTACTATTCTGTTATAAATTTGCAGCTTTAAACGAAAAACAATTCATATCAAGTCTAAATAAGAATAATAAACCAGCCAAAAATGAAAAAATTAGTATTAAGTTTATTTATAGTAGGAAGCATGTTAACCTCATGTTCTAGTGATGATGACAACGGAAGTTCAGGGTCGCAAGTTGTTGCGCCTGCCACATATCAATTTGAAAGAAATGGAGTTACAACTGCAAATTATGGTGGTCAAACATCACGTATTTTAATGGGAGTAGAATTTGTGTCAGCATTAAGCGATAATACTAAAACAGAAGTGGAATTAGATGGTATGTTTACTAATACAGGCGATTATTTTTCTACAAGTGAATTAAATACTTCAGGAAAAGATATTAGAAGTAAAACAGCTGCATCTAATGACTATTTTTCGGCAAACACAACAGATGGAAATGCTATTAAATCAGAGCTTGATGGCTGGATAGCTAATCAAGTTAATGACGTGTTTCCTAATTGGAATACTATTGCAGTATCTGGTACAGCAGGTCAAATACAAGAAGCTGGTGGAGGATCTATTCGCTATGTAAATTCAAAAGGTTTAGAATATAACCAAGCTATTAATAAATCTTTAATTGGTGCATTAATTGCAGACCAAATACTTAATAATTATTTAAGTCCTTCAGTTTTAGATGCTGGTGACAATATAACTAATAATGACAGTGATGTATTAGATGGTTCTAATAATTATACAACAATGGAGCACAAGTGGGACGAAGCTTTTGGTTACCTGTATGGTACTGATGATGCTTTAGCACCACAATTAAATCAAGATAGCTTTTTAAATAAGTATTTATCTCGTGTAGAAGATGATGAAGATTTTGCAGGTATTGCTGATGATATTTATAATGCATTTAAGTTAGGTAGAGCAGCAATTGTATCAAAAAACTATACTGTTAGAGATCAACAAGCAGAAATTATCAGAGAAAAAATTTCTGAAATTATTGCTATTAGAGCTGTATATTATTTACAACAAGGTAAAACTAACTTAGGTACAGATTACGGAAGTGCTTTTCACGATTTATCTGAAGGCTTTGGATTTGTATACAGTTTACAATTTACGCGTCAACCAGGAACTTCAAGTCCATACTTTACTAAATCTGAGGTTGATGCCTTTGTTTCGGAATTAATGACAGCAAATGGGTTTTGGGATGTAACTTCTGAGACATTAGATAGTATATCTGAAGATATTGCTTCGCGTTTTAATTTTACAGTTGAGCTAGCTGGAAGTTAATATTATAGAAATTAATTATAAGCATAAGCTTTCTTTAGGTAGAAAGCTTATGCTTATTTATCTTTGCAACCAATAAAAAAATAATTATGTTTAAGAAAGTACTAGTTCTTATCGCATTCGTTTTTATAGCCTTAGCTTGTAGTTCTTCAGATGATGGCTCTGGTAATACTGGCGATAATTTTGATAGAACAGCATTGTTAACCAATTGGGCAGATAATATAATAGTTCCTATTTATGATGATTTAAATACGCTACTTGCAGACTTGGTTGTTAAAAAAGATGCTTTCGTTACTACACCAAATCAAACAACTCTTAATGAGTTTAGAACATCTTGGTACAATGCTTACAAGGTTTGGCAATATGCTGAAATGTTTAATATTGGTAGAGCAGAAGAAATTAACTTCGCTTTTCAAATGAATATCTATCCAACTAATGTTTCTGATATTCAAAGTAATATTGAATCTCAGAGTTATGATTTAACTAATGTTAATAATAATGATGCTGTTGGCTTTCCGGCTTTAGATTATATGTTATATGGTTTAGCAGATGACGATGCAGATATATTAGAGTTTTACACTACAAATACAGAAGCGTCTAAATATTTGACGTACGCTTCAGACTTAACTAATCAGATGAAAGCGTTAACTCAAGACGTGACTTCTAACTGGTCAACTTACAGACAAACATTTATTAATAACACCAATAATACAGTAACTGGTTCTTTAAATAAGTTGGTAAATGACTTTATTTACTATTATGAAAAAGGGTTAAGAGCTAATAAAATAGGAATACCAGCAGGTAATTTCTCAACCACACCTTTACCAGAAAAGGTTGAAGGCTATTATAGAAACGATGTTTCTAAAGCATTAGCAACAGAAGCTATGGGTGCAGTTAAAGACTTTTTTAATGGAAAAGCTTATACTAGTAATGTCACTGACGAAAGTTTAGCTTCGTATTTAGATTATTTAAATACTATAAAAAATGGTGAAGACTTAAGCGTCTTAATTAACGATCAGTTTGATACCGCTCAGGCTAATATAGACAGTTTAGATGATAGTTTCACCAACCAGATTAATAGCGATAATACTAAAATGACAGAAACATTTGATGCTTTGCAAATGGCAGTTGTGCTTTTAAAAGTAGATATGTTACAAGCCATTAATATTAGCGTTGATTATGTAGATGCAGATGGTGATTAGAAAAAACTAAAAAATTTCAAAAGGATTCTCTTCAATGAGAGTCCTTTTTTTTGCTTTATGCCAAATAAACTAACAACATATTTAAATATCCAAACTAATGCAGCTCCTTTGTCTGTGTTTAGAATAGGTTTTGGTATTATGATGTTAGCGAGTATCATAAGGTTTTGGTCTTATGGTTGGATTGAAAAATTGTATTTAGAACCAAAATTTCACTTCTCTTATTATGGCTTAGAATTTATAAAACCTATAGGTGTTTATAGCTATCTCATTTTTTTTATCTGTGGATTATCAGCACTTTTTGTAGCCTTAGGGTTTAAGTATAGAATTGCAATAATCACATTCTTTTTAAGTTTTACTTATATAGAATTGATGGATAAAACCACTTATCTTAATCACTATTATTTTATAAGTGTATTGAGTTTTTTAATGTGCTTTTTACCAGCTAATACTTATTTTTCAATAGATGCTTTTATTAGAAAAAAACAATATAACCAAATCCCTAAGTGGACTATTGATTGTATAAAGTTACTTCTAGGTATTGTGTACGTTTATGCAGGTTTAGCTAAGATAAACAGTGATTGGTTGTTTAAGGCAATGCCTTTAAAAATATGGTTGCCTTCAAAGTACGATTTACCTTTTATTGGCCAAAGTCTAATGCAGCAAGAGTGGTTTCATATTGCAATGAGTTGGTCTGGTATGTTATACGATTTAACTATCCCATTTTTATTACTTTATAAGCGAACACGAATTTTTGCTTTTGTGTTAGTCGTATTCTTTCATGTATTTACAAGAGTACTGTTTCCAATTGGTATGTTTCCATATGTGATGATTGTTGGTACCTTAATTTTCTTTGATTATGGAGTTCATGAGCGTATTCTAAATGTAATTAGAGGACTATTTAGTTTTTTTAGATTGAAAGCTTCAAACTTAGAAAATTTAAGCTATAAGGTTTCAAATGAAAAGATAATTCTGCCAATATTAGGTTTGTTTTTTACTATTCAATTACTTTTACCGTTTCGTTATGTATTGTATCCAAACGAATTGTTTTGGACAGAGGAAGGTTACCGCTTTTCTTGGCGCGTGATGCTAATGGAAAAAGCAGGTTATGCAGAATTTAAAATTGTTAACGCTGAAACGGGTCATTCATTTTCCGTAAACAATTCAGATTTTTTAACACCGTTTCAAGAAAAACAAATGAGTTCACAGCCCGATTTTATTCTTGAATATGCTAAGTACTTAGAGCAACATTTCTTAGCTCAAGGTCATAAAAATATTGAAATTTACGTTGATAGCTATGTGGCTCTCAACGGTCGCTCAAGCGAACGTTTTATAAATCCTAAAGTAGATTTACTAAAACAAACAGAATCATTAAAAACTAAAAATTGGATTTTACCATTTAAGGATGAAATTAAAGGACTATAGTTTACTTATAATAATTATAATAACGGCATTTACGCTAAATGCACAGCAAAAGGTGTCTGGTATTATAAAGAACAAGGCAACGCAACAACCCATAAATAATGTGGAGATTTATGATAAGATTTCAGGCTTGTTGGCTAAAACAAATGCTACAGGTTATTATGAGTTTACCACAAAAAAAGAGAAATTAAAGTTGGTATTCTTTTCTTATGAATTTCAAATTATAGAAGTAGAAATAATTGTTGAAGCTGATGTGGTTTTATATCAACAATTGGAGGCGATAGGAGAAGAATTAACAGCAGTTGAGATTACAGCAAGGAAAGATAAAGTTTTTGAATTAAGTAGGTTAAGTGACGTTGAAGAAACAGCTATTTATGCAGGTAAAAAAACAGAAGTTGTTTTGGTAGAACAATCTATGGCAAATTTAGCAACTAATAACGCTAGGCAAATTTATAGTCAAGTTGCTGGTTTAAATATTTATCAAAACGATGATGCAGGATTGCAACTAAATATTGGTGGTCGAGGTTTAGATCCCAATCGAACAGCAAATTTTAATACGAGACAAAATGGTTACGATATCAGTGCTGATGTATTAGGATATCCAGAGAGTTATTATTCTCCTGCAACGGAAGGGCTAAAACAGATTCAAGTAATCCGTGGTGCAGCTTCTCTGCAATACGGCACACAGTTTGGAGGACTTATTAATTTTGTAATGAAAGAACCAAATCCCAATAAACCTATTGAACTAGTAACTAGAAACACTTTAGGGGGTTTCGGTTTATACACTAATTTTACAAGCCTTAGTGGTACAAAAGGTAAATGGAGTTATTATACGTTTTTTAATTATAAAAAAGGAGATGGTTTTAGATCAAATTCAGAATTCGAATCTAAAAACGTCTATGCGCATATTGGTTATCAATTTAATGATAATACAGCATTAACGGGTGAAGTAACGTATTTAAATTACTTAGCACAGCAAGCTGGCGGATTAACTGACGATATGTTTAACGATGACCCTTATCAAAGTAATAGAGCTCGAAATTGGTTTGAAGTCGATTGGTTATTGTATAATCTTAAATTCTCACATCAATTTTCTGAAAACACCAATTTCACCTTCAATTTTTTTGGGTTAAATGCTTCAAGAGATGCCCTTGGTTTTAGAACTAATAGAGTAGACCAATTGGATCCTGGTGAAGAACGAGATTTAATAAAAGGTGATTTTAATAATTATGGTTTTGAAACACGGCTATTGAGTAAATATCAGGTTTTTAATAAAAATGCGACATTTTTAATAGGTTCCAAGTTTTATAATGCAAATAACAGCCAGCAACAAGGTCCAGGTTCTGATGGTGTAGAAGCAGACTTTAATATTAGAACAGACGAGTTTCCAAATTATTCGGATCAATCTCAATTTGATTTCCCTAATTTAAACGTTGCCGTATTTGGCGAAAATATTTTTTACCTAAACGATAAGTTTTCTGTTACACCAGGTTTTAGATTCGAATATATTAAAACAGAAAGTGATGGTTTTTATAAGCGTATCAATACAGATGCGGCTGGTAACGTCATCTTTGAGGAAACTGTGGAAGATAATCGAGATTTCGAACGTAATTTTGTGTTGCTAGGCTTAGGATTAAGCTACAAACCAAGTACAAGTTTAGAGGCTTATGGAAATATTTCTCAAAATTACCGATCAGTAACTTTTTCTGATATAAATATTATCAATCCTGCTTTTGCTATCAATCCTAATATTACAGATGAAGAAGGATTTACTATTGATTTAGGTTTACGTGGTAATTTTAAAAGTATTGTATCTTATGATGTAGGTGCATTCGCATTATTTTACAATAGAAGAATCGGATTTGTACAGAAAGGGTTAGATGATGGTCGTGTAGTCAGCGAGCGTGGAAATATTGGTGACGCAGTTATGTATGGAGTTGAGTCTTTGTTTGATTTTAACTTGAAGAAAATATTCAAAATGAATAATGACTTCAGCTTAAATTATTTTGTAAATACATCAGTTATTAAATCAGAATATACCAATTCAGATCAAGTAGGAATTGAAGGTAATGAAGTAGAATTTGTGCCAGACTTAAACCTAAAAACAGGATTGCGATTCGGTTATAAAAACTTAATGGCAAATATGCAATACACTTATTTAGGAAGTCAATTTACAGATGCTACTAATTCTATAGACTCAAATTTAAGTGGTGTAATTGGTGAAATTCCCGAATATGATATATTGGATTTATCGTTATCTTACGCTTATAAAATTTTCAAATTAGAAACAGGAGTTAATAACTTACTCGATAATGCTTATTTTACAAGAAGAGCAACAGGTTACCCTGGACCAGGAATTATTCCATCTGCACCTCGTAACTGGTATGTAACATTGGAAGTTAAATTGTAAAAATTTCTATACTTAACTGCCAAAAGCTAAAACAAATTGAAAAAATAGCAAAAGGGAAATGTTTTTATCGTTTAGTTGTTCCAAAAGAATCAGGTTTATAGGTGATATGACACTTGCCGAAAACCGCTATAATTTTGCCATAGAAAGGCTTAGAGTTTATTGCAAAGCACATAATTAGTTTCTGTTTTTCTGCCGCTTAAAGTAATCGTATTAGTTGTGGTGTTTTTATTTTCTCATTAAGAAAAATAAGATGTATCTTTGTATGCAATTATATCTTAATTGCCATGACAGCACACGAAAATAAAATTGTTGGAGAAGGTCTTACTTACGATGACGTACTCTTAGTTCCAGCATTTTCTGAAGTTCTTCCTAGAGAAGTTAATATTCAAACAAAATTTACAAAAAACATTACAATCAACATTCCTGTGATTTCCGCAGCAATGGATACTGTTACTGAAAGTAAAATGGCAATTGCCATGGCACAAGAAGGCGGTATTGGTGTGTTGCATAAAAACATGACTATTGATCAGCAAGCTGATAAAGTGCGTCGCGTAAAGCGTGCAGAAAGCGGTATGATTATAGACCCTGTGACATTGCCATTAACAGCTACAGTTTTTGATGCGAAGTCTAATATGGCAGAGCATGGCATTGGTGGAATACCTATTGTAGATGAAAACGGAAAATTAACAGGTATTGTAACCAATAGAGATTTACGTTTTGAGCATGAAAATGCAAAACCGATAGTAGAAGTAATGACTAAAGAAAATTTAGTTACAGCTGCAGTTGGTACATCTTTAAAAGATGCTGAAAAAATTCTTCAACAAAACAAGATTGAAAAATTACTTATCGTTGATGATAATTATATATTAAAAGGACTAATTACCTTTAGAGATATCACTAAGGTGACTCAAAAACCAAATGCAAACAAAGATACTTACGGAAGATTACGTGTTGCTGCTGCCATTGGTGTAACAGGTGATGCTGTAGAAAGAGCTTCTGCTTTAGTAAAAGCTGGTGTAGATGCTGTAATTATAGATACAGCTCATGGACATACCAAAGGTGTGGTAATGGTTTTGAAAGAAATAAAGAAGAAATTCCCTAAACTAGACGTTATTGTTGGAAACATTGCAACAGGAGAAGCGGCAAAATATTTAGTAGAAGCAGGAGCGGATGCTGTAAAAGTAGGTATTGGTCCAGGTTCTATTTGTACCACAAGAGTAGTAGCAGGTGTTGGTTTTCCTCAGTTTTCTGCAGTATTAGAAGTTGCAGCAGCTATAAAAGGTACGGGAGTTCCAGTAATTGCAGATGGAGGAATTCGTTATACAGGTGATATACCTAAAGCCATTGCTGCTGGTGCAGATACGGTAATGTTAGGTTCTCTGTTAGCAGGAACAAAAGAAAGTCCAGGAGAGACGATTATATACGAAGGACGAAAATTTAAATCTTACAGAGGAATGGGTTCTGTTGAAGCCATGAAGCAAGGAAGTAAAGACCGTTATTTTCAAGATGTAGAAGATGATATTAAAAAATTAGTGCCAGAAGGTATTGTAGGTCGTGTACCTTACAAAGGAGAATTAGAAGAAAGTATTCACCAATTTATTGGTGGACTTAGAGCAGGAATGGGTTATTGTGGAGCAAAAGATGTAGCCACTCTAAAAGAAACAGGACGCTTTGTTAAAATTACAAGTTCTGGTATTAATGAAAGCCATCCTCATGATGTAACCATTACAAAGGAAGCTCCAAATTACTCACGTTAATAAAAGATTAATCTTATTTTTATAAAATTGAAAACAGCATTGAGAGATGCTGTTTTTTTTGTGTAAAATATTAGATTTTGCGTAAGGCGTTGGCTAATTTTACATTTCAAATTCTATATCATAATCTTGGTTACATACGATTACATAATTTTAGGAGCAGGAGCAGCAGGTTTAATGTTGGCTTCTCGTATGGCTAATGATTCGTTTTTTGATGATAAATCAATTTTAATCATTGATAAATCTAAAAACAAAGGAAACGATAGAACTTGGTGTTTTTGGGAAGAAAACGAAGGTGAATGGGATGAGGTTGTAACCAAAACATGGTCGAATATTTATTTTGGAAGTGCACAATTTTCTAAAACAATACCCATTGCACCTTATAAATATAAAATGATAAGGAGTGAAGCTTTTTACAATTCACTTTGGGAAAGCATCAATGCAAAATCTAATTTCACTTTTATTGAAGATACAATTAATAGCTTTTCAGAATTAAAGAATGAGGTTCAAATAATTACTTCAAAAGGGCGGTATTTAGGATTAAAACTTTTTAATAGTTTACCAAATGCTGAAGTCTATAAATCTCAAGATAAATATCCATTAATACATCAGCATTTTGTTGGTTGGTTTGTGAAAGTGCAGGAAGATGTATTTGATGATTCTAAAGCCACATTCATGGATTTTTCAGTAGAACAGAATGATAATACATGCTTTATGTATGTTTTACCTGTTACTAGAAGGACTGCGTTGTTTGAGTATACCTTGTTTTCAAAAGACTTATTGCAACATTCTGAATATGAAGATGCTATAAAATTATATTTAGAAAATAAAAACATATCAGATTACACCATTGTAGAAGTAGAAAAGGGAAATATACCAATGACATCCTTTAAATTTAAGAACTTAAATTCTCAGCATGTTTTAAATATAGGGACAGCGGGTGGCTGGACAAAAGCTAGTACAGGCTATACGTTTAAAAATACATCAAAAAAGACTAAAGAAGTTGTTGCATTTTTAAAGACAAAAAACGATTTATCTAAGTTTCATAAAAAATCAAAATTCTGGTTCTATGATTTAATTTTTTTAGATGTTTTGGCAAATCATAATGGGGAAGGTGCAGCAATGTTTGCCTCTATGTTTAAGAAAGCAAATATTAAAACAGTGTTTAGATTTCTAGATGAAGAATCTACTATAATTGAAGACTTAAAAATAATACTGTCAGTTCCTCCAAAACGATTTATACAAGCGTTTATTAAACGACTTTTTTAGAAAAAAAATATTGAGATAACGAGAAATATAAACAATCTATTCTCCTGAATAAACCTGTCCACGATGAGGTTTTAAAGCATCTCTAATCGGTTTCATTTCAGATTCGGCAACTACTAAATAAGCTAAGGTATGCATATCGCTTATAGTTTCCATTTCAACAATTGTAATATCTAGTTTGTTGATTGCAATATATTCCTTGAGATGTATAACATGGTGTTCCGCTGTTTTTTCTGCAGCAGGTCCTCTAAAATCCCAAATCAGTTTTAATTGTCGCATTATATATCGTCTTAATTAGGCAGATTTAAGAATTGAAGTTCCGTTTTCAACAAAGTTTTTAAAATTATTTAAGTACGTTTTTGTTTGTTTTTTAAATGCGCGTGGCATAAAAAATAACATTGCACTCATTTTAAAACTTGTAGGTTGAAATTCGTTTTTAGAAGTCCACTGAGTGTAATTGTCTTGTGTAGATTTAAAGTAATTTTCCTGAATGTTACGCACACCTTCTGTAGTATATGATGCATGAAATTCATTAGGGAAGTTTTGCTTAGTAACCGTTTCAATGATTTGCATTGTTCGTTTGCCAAAGCTGTAATTTAATCGCATAGTTGCACCAAGTTCATTTGGTGTGCCAGAAATATGTTCGGTACTCACTAAACCATTATGCCAATGCTTTAGGTTTTCGGTCGAGTCTAGTTTTTCTATAACTTCTGAAATCGACTTCTTAATAAGAACTTCGGTAACGTATTGCATTATGAGGGATTTTAAACAAATGTAAAAAAAGTGTTAGCAATTATTTGGACTAATCGACGTTCTTATAGTTTTATTTGTTAAAATCAACGTTAAACTTTCTGAGTTGTTAAACTGGTATGATTTTTACTACGTAACTAGCAGTAATCATAAAAATATTGCAATTTAAACGGCTTGTTAAATTAGCTATTTATGTTATTTTTGCTCAGTTTGAAAAAACAGTCACATACATTAAAAGTTTCAAAATAAAATTAGTTTAAATGAAGTCATTAAAATTCAAGTGTTTGTTCGTTGTGCTTTTAGCGCTAAACGTTTCGTTTTCTCAAGATAAAGATGAAGTACTACTTAAAGTAGGTGGTGAGCCAATTATGGCATCAGAATTTTTAAGAGTTTATAATAAAAACTTAGATTTAGTAAAGGACGAAAGTCAAAAAGATATTGATGGTTATTTAACTTTATTTACAGAATATCAATTAAAACTTCAAGAAGCTAAACGTCTTAAGCTAAATGAAGATAAAAACTACCAACGCGAGTTTACACGCTATAAAAAGCAACTTATTAAAAATTACATCTCAGAGAACAAAGTAACGGATGAGTTAGTTGAAGAAGCTTACAAGCGTAGTAATATAGATATAAATGCTTCACACATTTTAGTACGCTTAGACCCATCGGAAAAAGATACTATTGCAGCTTATAACCAAGTTTTAGAATTGAGAAATCGTGCTCTAAAAGAAGGTTATGATACAGTTAAAGCAAAAATGCATAATGGAGAAACTATTTTCTTAGAAGACTTGGGATATTTTTCAGCCTTTAAAATGGTTTATGATTTTGAAACAGCCGCTTTTAATACACCTGCAGGCGAAATATCAATGCCATTTAGAACACAGTTTGGTTATCATGTTGTTAAAGTAAACGATAGACGTGCTTCTAGAGGTACAGTTACTGCAGCACATATTATGATTAATTTGTCTCCAAAAGATACTTTAGTAAATCCAGAAGAACGAATCAATACAATCTACAAGAAGTTAGAACAAGGTGAAAATTTTGAAGCTTTAGCAAAGCAGTTTTCAGAGGATAAGAGTTCTGCTAATAATGGCGGAAAATTAACACCTTTTAAAAGTGGTCAGTTAAGTTCTATTAAATTTGAAGATGAAGCATTTGGATTAAAGAATAATGGAGATTTTAGCAAGCCTTTTAAAACAGATTATGGATGGCACATTGTAAAACGAATAGATTTAGAACCAATTGCGCCATTAGAGGATGTAAAAGAAAATTTTGTAGCACGTGTTAAAAGGGACTCAAGGTCTAAGTTAATTAACGAAGCAATGGTTGCTAAGTTGAAGAAGAAGTATAAAATCAATTATAACTCAGAGGCTAAAGCATATTTTGTTAAAATATTAAATGAGAAATTTTATAGTCGTGCTTGGGAAATACCAGAAGATTTAAATAAAACGGAAGCAGTTTTTACTATTAATGATAGAGCTTTCTCTTATGAGGCATTTGCAAAGCACTTATTTAATTCACAACGTCTATATTCGAATAAAAAAATGCCATTTGCAACTATAGTAGATAAAGAATTTAATAGCTTTTTTGAAACATCTATTTTTAAATATAGAGAAGAGAATTTAGAAGTTGAGAACAAAGATTATGCAAATATCTTAAAGGAATATAGAGATGGACTTTTGTTATTTGATTTAATGGAGAAGGAAATCTGGAACAAGGCGTCAAAGGACACTCTTGGTTTAGAAGCATATTATAATGATAACAAAGCTAATTACAAATGGACAGATAGAGTAGATGTTGTTATTGCAACGTCATCAGATAAATCTAATTTAAAGAAGCTTCGTAAATTAATGAAGAAAGGAAAGTCTGAAGATGAAATAAAGGAGGCCTTAAACAAAGGAGACGAAGAGAATGTTATTTTTACTAAAGGTATTTATAGTGTTAACGATCCAGTTTTACCATCTAATTTTGAAGTTAAAAAAGGACTTTCGGATGTTTATAATAATCATAACGAAGCATTTCATATTATTAGAGTAAAAGAAGTACTACCAGCGAGAGTTAAAACTTTAGAAGAAGCTAAAGGTCGCGTTATTAATGATTACCAAGCTGTATTAGAAACAAATTGGGTTAAGGATTTGTATAGTCGTTTTAAAGTAGAAGTAAACGATGATGTTCTAAAAACTGTTAAATCTAAAATAGGAAACTAAAAGCCACTTTTTGAAACATACGTTATACATATTACTAATAAGTTTACTTTTTACGAGTTGTGATTTTTTTAAAAAATCTGATAATCTTACACCCATTGCTAGGGTAAATGAGTCTTACCTCTATAAAGAAGATATCGAAGATATTGTGCCAAAAGGGACAACAAAAGAGGACAGTACGTTAATGGTTAACGCTTATGTAAACCGTTGGGCAAGACAATTGCTTTTAATGGATGGTGCATTGGTTAATTTGTCTGAAGAAAAACAAACCGGTTTTTCTAAATTGGTAGAACAGTATAAAGTAGATTTATATACCAAGGCTTATTTAGAAGGTTTAGTTAAAAAGAACATTGATACACTAGTACAACCAGAAGAGGCACAATTGTTTTATGAAGCTAATAAAGAATCCTTTAAACTCAACGACAACTTAATTCAGTTTAGATATATAAGTCTACCATTAAATCCGGTAAATTTAGATTCAATTAAAACACGATTTAAACGCTTTAAAGCAAAGGATAAGAGTTATTTAGACTCTATTTCTGTTCAGTTTATATCTTACTCGTTAAATGATTCACTTTGGTTAAAACTGAATCGTGTAGCAGATAAAATTCCTATAATAACAGAGACGAATAAAAATCAACTGTTAAAAAAAACTAATTTCTTACAACTCAAAGATTCATTAAACCTATATTTGATGCAAGTTAATGACGTGCGACTTCAAAACGATTATGCACCTTTGAATTATGTGAATTCATCGATTAAAAAAATTGTTATAAACAAGAGAAAATTAGAGCTCATCAAGCAACTCGAAAATGATATTACAAAAGATGCTATTAAAAACAATCAATTCCAAATTTATAACTAAAGCAACCTTATTAGTTTGCTTTATATCCTTCGGTTTTATCAATGCTCAAGAGATTATTGAAGACGAAAAACCAGTCGTAGAAAAAGTTAAAGATAGTGTTACTAATAAGACACGTATCAAAGCAGATGGTGTTGCCGCTGTTGTTGGTGATTTTATTCTATTAGAATCTGATTTAGATAGAGAAATTGAGCAGTTTAAAGCACAAGGAGCAGATTTAGGTGATTTAACAAGATGTGAGCTTTTTGGTAGTTTACTAGAAAGTAAATTGTATGCGCACCAAGCGATACAAGATAGTATTTTGGTGAATGAATTACAGATTCAGTCTCGTGTTGATCAGCAATTTCAAGGCATATTAGGTCAATTGAATGGTGACATGGATAAAATGTTAGAGTACTACAAAAAAGATTCTGAGAAAGCTTTAAGAGATGAGATGTATGAGATAAATAAAAACAATTATCTCGCTCAAGAAATGCAAGCTAAAATTACTGGAGATATTGAAGTAACACCAGAAGAGGTTCGTACATTTTTTAATGATATTCCAAAAGACGAACGTCCAACGTTTGGTACAGAATTAAAATTAGCACAAATTGTAGTAATTCCTGAAGTAACAGAAGAAGCAAAGCAAGCTGTTATTGATAAACTAAAAGGATTTAAAACTGATATAGAAGAAAATGGATCTAGTTTTACAACTAAGGTTCTTTTTTACACTGAAGATTCTGCATCTAAACCAACAGGTGGAAAATACACGCTTAATAGAAAGCAGCCAAGAATGGTGAAGGAATTTAGAGAAGTTGCTTTCTCTATGCAAGAAGGTGAAATTTCTGAGCCTTTTGCGACAGATTTTGGTTACCATATTATATTGTTAGAAAAAATTAGAGGTCAAGAGTACGATGTTAGACACATTTTATTGCGTCCAGAGTTAACTCAAGATGCTATTAAAAAAGCAAATGATAAAATCAAAGAAGTAAGAGAAAAGATTGTTGACGGAACACTAACATTTGCTGAAGCGGCAAGAGAGTTTAGTGATGAAGAAGAAACTAAATATGAAGGCGGACAACTAACAAATCCTACAACACAAGATTTTAATTTTGAACTAACAAGAATGGAGCCAGAGCTTTATTCTCAGATTCAAGATTTAAAGGATGGTGAGATTAGTGAAGTTTTACAAGATGAAGATCGTATAAACAGAATTAAATTTAAGATATTAACCGTTACAGACCGTATAGATGATCACGAAGCAGACTTTGCTAAGGATTATTTAAAGATTAAAAATTTAGCGTTACAAGACAAGCAAATTAAAGCTGTAGAAAAATGGCAGAAAGAAACAATTTCTGAAACTTACATTAAAATCAATGGTGAGTATAGAGATTGTGATTTTCAAAGTAACTGGTTAAAAAAATAATAGTTTATGTCTGACGTTGCTAAAATCGAAAATTTTGTAAAAAAATTTGCTGCACTAAAAGAAGAAGTTGCCAAAGTTATTATTGGTCAAGATGAGGTTGTAAATCAGATTTTGATTTCAATCTTTTCTGGTGGACATTCACTTTTGGTTGGTGTACCTGGTTTAGCAAAAACATTAATGGTTAATACCATTGCGCAAGCTTTAGGTTTAAATTTTAAACGTATTCAGTTTACGCCAGATTTAATGCCAAGTGATATTTTAGGGAGTGAGATTTTAGATGAGAATAGACAATTCAAATTTATAAAAGGTCCTATCTTTTCTAATATTATTTTAGCAGATGAGATTAATAGAACGCCTCCAAAAACACAAGCAGCTTTATTAGAAGCTATGCAAGAGCGCTCAGTTACTGTTGCAGGTCATCAGTATAAATTAAGCTTACCTTATTTTGTTTTAGCAACACAAAACCCAATTGAGCAAGAAGGAACTTATCCTTTACCAGAGGCACAATTAGACCGTTTTATGTTTGCTATTAATCTAGAATATCCTTCATTTCAAGAAGAAGTAGATGTTGTTAAAGCAACAACTACAGATGTTAAAATGACGGTAAATTCGTTATTTACAGCTGAAGAAATTATTGAATTTCAGAATGTCATTCGTCGTATTCCTGTTGCAGACAATGTTATAGAATATGCCGTTTCTTTAGTTGGTAAAACAAGACCTAAAGAAGATACTGCTGCAGATATTGTAAAAGAGTTTGTAGGTTGGGGAGCGGGACCAAGAGCGTCGCAGAACCTTATCTTAGCTGCGAAAACACATGCAGCAACAAACGGAAAATTTTCTCCAGATATAGAAGATGTCCAAGCTGTGGCTACAGGTATTCTAAGACACAGAATTATTAAAAACTACAAAGCGGAAGCTGAAGGTGTCACTGATGAGAAGATTATTCAGAGTTTGTTTTAGATGAAATTTAAAAACTTTACAAGAACAATTTTAATATTTCTTATTTCTAAACTTGGAATCGCTTCGGCAGCAGCCTCATGAATTATAAGATGTGGAGCACTTTTCTTAATTGAGGGAAGCTGTATTGAAACATTCGCAGATATCATTACTTTTTTTTAGGTTTATAATTATTTTAGAAAACACTAACTCGGTTGTTTATCTCGATGAGAGCAACATAAATATTGTTGTAAGTCATTATTTCTAAATCCCAAATTTAGATTGATTTTTCTCCTGTTAACGATAGATATATTTCAATAATCAAAACTCATAATAGCTCTAGAAACGTGTAATTGTTAAATTGCTAATTATTGATGGTGTTTTTTGTTAAATACTTAATTAATTATAGTAAAAATTATATAATTATAGATTGTTTTTATAGGCTATCCTATTTTGTTGCATATTTTTCAAATCCTCTTTAAAATTTGTAGATTTGTGTCCTTTTTAAAAAGAAATAACTCTACTATATGAACATTTATAAAGATTACCTTAAAGAGATTGAAGACAGAAAAGTCTTAGGTCTTCATCCTAAGCCAATAGACGGTGCAGATTTACTTAGTGCAATTATTGAGCAAATTAAAGATACTAATAACCAGTATAGAGACGAATCTCTAAACTTTTTTATATATAATGTTTTACCTGGTACAACAAGTGCTGCTCGTGTAAAAGCTAAGTTTTTAAAAGAGATAATTTTAGGTGAATCTATAGTTCCAGAAATTTCTACTGATTTTGCGCTTGAGCAGTTATCTCACATGAAGGGTGGACCTTCAATTGATGTGCTGTTAGACCTAGCTTTAAGTAATGACGAATCCATTGCGGAAAAAGCAGCTAAAGTTTTAAAAACACAGGTATTTCTTTACGAAGCAGATACAGATCGTTTAGAAGATGCTTTTAAAGACGGTAGTAAAATAGCAAAAGATATTATTGAAAGCTACGCTAAAGCTGAGTTTTTTACTAAGCTTCCAGAGTTAGATGAAAAGATAGAAGTTGTAACTTACATTGCTGGTGTTGGTGATATATCAACAGATTTATTATCCCCAGGTGGAGATGCACACTCTAGGTCAGATAGAGAGTTACACGGTCAATGTATGTTTGAGCATAATAAAGATATGCAAAATGAATTATTGGCTTTAAAAGAACAACATCCTGATAAGCGTGTTATGCTAATCGCAGAAAAAGGAACAATGGGAGTTGGTTCTTCAAGAATGTCAGGTGTAAATAACGTCGCTTTATGGACAGGTGTTCCATTTAGCAAATATGTTCCATTTATTAATTTTGCTCCAGTAATTGCAGGTACTAATGGTATTGCTCCAATTTTCTTAACTACGGTTGGTGTAACAGGAGGTATCGGTTTAGATCTTAAAAACTGGGTTAAGCAAAAAGATGCTGATGGCAATACTATTGTTGATAAAGACGGAGAACCTGTATTAAAACAAGAATTCTCTGTTGAAACAGGAACAGTACTTACTATTAATACAAAAGAGAAAAAATTATATAATGGAAATACAGAATTAAAAGATATTTCTGCTGCATTTACGCCACAAAAAATGGAGTTTATGAAAGCGGGAGGATCATATGCTGTTGTTTTTGGTAAAAAACTACAAACCTTTGCTTGTAAAGTATTAGGTATTGACGTACCTCAGGTATATGCGCCTTCAAAAGAAGTTTCAATTGAAGGACAAGGTCTAACTGCAGTTGAGAAAATATTCAATAAAAATGCAGTAGGAACTTCAGGAGCTACGTTACATGCTGGTTCATACGTTCGTGCTGAAGTAAACATTGTAGGTTCTCAGGATACTACAGGATTAATGACCTCTCAAGAATTAGAGATGATGGCTGCTACAGTTATCTCTCCAATCGTTGATGGCGCATACCAATCTGGTTGTCATACAGCTTCTGTATGGGATGATAAGTCTAAAGCTAACATTCCAAGATTAATGAGTTTTATGAACGATTTTGGTTTAATTACAGGTCGTGATCCAAAAGGGAAATATTTCCCAATGACAGATGTTATTCATAAAGTATTAAACGATATTACTGTTGGTGATTGGGACATCATTATTGGTGGAGATTCGCATACACGTATGTCGAAAGGTGTTGCTTTTGGAGCAGATTCAGGAACAGTAGCTTTAGCATTAGCTACAGGTGAGGCGAGTATGCCAATTCCAGAATCAGTTAAAGTAACCTTTAAAGGTCAAATGAAATCTTATATGGATTTCCGTGATGTGGTACATGCAACACAATCTCAAATGTTAAAGCAATTTGGAGGCGAAAACGTATTCCAAGGTCGTGTTATCGAAGTACATATTGGGACGTTAACAGCAGATGAAGCTTTTACATTTACAGACTGGACAGCAGAGATGAAAGCAAAAGCATCTATCTGTATTTCTGAAGATGATACGTTGATTGAATCATTAGAGATTGCAAAAGGTCGTATCCAAATCATGATTGATAAAGGAATGGATAACGCTAAGCAAGTACTTAAAGGTCTTGTTGAAAAAGCAGAAACTAGAATTACTGAACTTAAAACTGGTATTAAACCATCATTAAGACCAGATGCAAATGCTAAATATCATGCAGAAGTTGTTATTGATTTAGATGAGATTGCAGAACCAATGATTGCCGATCCAGATGTAAATAACGACGATGTTTCTAAACGTTACACACATGATAACATTAGACCATTATCTTTTTACGGAGGAACTAAAAAAGTTGATTTAGGTTTCGTAGGATCTTGTATGGTACACAAAGGCGATATGAAAATTTTAGCTCAGATGTTAAAAAATATTGAAGCTCAACATGGTAAAGTAGAATTTAAAGCACCATTAGTAGTTGCACCACCTACCTATAATATTGTAGACGAGTTAAAAGAAGAAGGTGATTGGGAAGTTTTAGTGAGATACTCAGGTTTCGAGTTCGATGACAATGCGCCAAAAGGATTAGCACGTACTAAATACGAAAACATGTTGTACTTAGAGCGTCCAGGTTGTAACCTTTGTATGGGTAACCAAGAAAAGGCAGAACCAGGAGATACAGTTATGGCAACATCAACACGTTTATTCCAAGGTAGAGTTGTTAAAGATGATGGAGAGAAAAAAGGTGAATCATTATTATCATCTACTCCAGTAGTAGTTTTATCTACTATCTTAGGTAGAACACCAACTATGGCAGAATATGAAGCAGCTGTTGATGGTATTGTTTTAACGAAGTTTAAACCTTCTACAAAGCAGTTAGTTAGATAATCAAAATCTATTCTTAATAAAAAAAAAAGCCTGAATCTTAGATTCAGGCTTTTTTTTATGATAAAGACTTTAGTCAATATAAAATATAATTTTGTTTTGAATTTACAGCGCTTTAGTATAGATAAAACTTATTCCATTATCATTATTAATATGGTATTTACGCTTTTAAAGTCATTCCGCATTTTGTATATTAGTAGAATTAAATTCAAAACAAAAATACTATGGCATTTGATATTGATATGATTAAGGATGTTTACAGCAAAATGACAGAGCGTGTTGATGCCGCTCGTAAAATTGTTGGTAAACCATTAACACTTTCAGAAAAGATATTATACTCGCATTTGTGGGATGGAAAACCAAGTGAAGCATTTACGAGAGGTAAGGATTATGTAGATTTCGCTCCAGACCGTGTTGCGTGTCAAGATGCAACAGCACAAATGGCTTTGTTGCAATTTATGCAAGCAGGTAAGCCAAAAGTTGCTGTGCCAACTACAGTTCATTGTGATCACTTAATACAAGCTAAGGATGGTGCTGCAACAGATTTAAAGCATGCTAACAGTACAAGTAGTGAAGTATTTAGTTTTTTAGAGTCAGTGTCTAATAAATACGGAATTGGATTCTGGAAACCAGGAGCTGGTATTATTCATCAAGTAGTATTAGAGAATTATGCATTTCCTGGAGGAATGATGATTGGTACGGATTC
>TARA_R110002049_G_scaffold164173_2_pt1 | contig 20751 bp, 11 predicted proteins | sample TARA_R110002049 | Tara Oceans TARA_R110002049 (sample SAMEA4396941) | marine metagenome | biome: Polar Biome; feature: [SRF] surface water layer (ENVO:00010504); material: water (ENVO:00002006), including particulate matter (ENVO:01000060) such as... | depth 5 m
AGTTAATCTTATAGCTTCAAAAGCCGATGGTACTTTTTTACCATTATGGACCAAATCCTTTCCATCTAAATCACTCAAAGAAAATTCAGCTACCATATTGGCGGGTATTTCAATCTCATAAGTTTGTAGTCTCGCCCCATTATAGGTGTAATTTCCTTTAATGGTTCCTAAAACTGTTGGCACCTTTATAGAACTTGATTTTAAACTGCTCATTTGTGGCTTAATGCTAGCAATACCAAATCCTGGTGTTTTTGGAGTGACCCCCCATAAACCTCTAGGTATGGCATTTGCTGGTACGGCGCCCCAAGCATGGTTCCAGTCTAAATTGTTCTTGTATTTTATGTCCCAAGCTTCTAAAGTAATCGTAGAACCTATACGTATCATATTGTACCAACTTCTTTCATCCGTACTAGCCAATAGCTGTAAAGCATAATCTTCCTCTCCTGCATTGTACAAGGCATCCATTAAGTATTGCGAACCATAAACACTAGAGGCCATGCCTCTAGATTTAATAAACTCAACAACAGTATCAATATGCTCTTCGGGAACCATATTAAAGGTCAAAGGCAGCATATTGGCGTGTAAGGATGCATGGTCTGTACCAATGCCGTCTATATAAATACCTCTTTTACTATCGAACATTTTTTCGTTGACTGCTTTTTTTGCTTTTAATGCTCTTAGTTCAAATTCTATGGCTTCTTGCGTCTTCCCTAAAACATTTGCAAATTCAGCCATAATTTTCATGTTCTCATAGAAAAAAGCATTGATGACCGTATTGTAGGGTTTGAATACGTAACCATCACGCTCGCCTTTGTTATTCGGATCACCTCCCCAACCCGCAGATGGCCAATCTACAATATCGGTAAGTGGCTTGTTGTAGCCTTCTTTAAACCCAAGCTTATACATAAATTCAGGTGTTACTTTTTCTGAAGTAATCAGGCCCTCTTCATTTGATAATTCAAAAAGTGTTTTGTGTTTTAAATCTTCATAGTATTTTTCTATAAGCTCGGTATTCCCGGTGTACATATAATCTGCATAAAACATCAACGCTACATGCTGTTGCCATTCTGTTGGCCATGTTGGGTGTTCCATAAAATATTCTATGGTGCGTCTTGCCATAGCATACTCTCTATCTGTAGTATAATGACTTAGTTGATTTAGATAAGCATCTGCTTCATAAGGGATACGCTCTCTATCGCCATCTACATAAAGCCCATTAAATGTGGTTGCTTTTATGGAATATTTACATAAATCCCATACTTGATTTAATATGTCATTATCACTTTCAAAACTACTAGCCTTGTCATCCCAATAGGTATGGTAAGCTAATTGTTCAAAATCACTAGCTGCAATTGGTTCTTGTGCCCCCTCTACTTCTGCATATCTAAATGGCATCAATACAGGAAACCCTTTTGGCAATGCAATGGCCTTGTTGGGTAAAGTGTTTCTTGTATCTGGCTTTATGTTTAGCTGATATTTTGTTTTATCAGGATTTACATCCACTTGAATTTCTTGATAACGAATATGGCTTGTTTTAACAGGTGTTCTGTTGATATGCTTTCCGTCCAATTGTTCACCAATCCTGAATGTTAAGTTATGTGGTGTTTTGGCGTTGTACGTAAAATCAATGGTTGCAAATGCCGCTTTACCAAAATCCATGAAATAGGTGTCGCCCCGCTTTTCAAAATTTACTGGTTTGATACGATCTATCTGAAATTTGTTTTCGGTGGAAATCATATAAGTGTTACTCTTACCAACAGTAAATTCTTGAGGCTTGGAATAATCAACTAAGCGATTATCTACATCCCATATTCGGACCTTCCAATAATGGGTCTTTCCTATTTCCAAAGGGCTTCCTACGTATTCAATATTTGTTGATGTATTATCACGAACCTGTTTGCTGTCCCAAACATCCCCTATATTATTTTCTATGTTCTTTTTTGAAGAGGCCACTAAAATTTGATACGCCGATTGAAACACAGACTCATCAGCAATAACCCAACCAAATTCTGGTTTAGCATCCAAAATAGAAACCCCATTGGGTTCTCTAATTAACTCAACAGATAAATCTGTAGGCGGTTTTCTGTAAATATTACTGTTTTTCTTGATCAGCTCATCGCACTTCGCTCTAAGGTTAGCCGCAGTGGCTTTATATTTTAAATTATTAATAAGGTTGTTGATTTCTTTAGGGTCTTTTTTAAGATTATATAATTCTTCAACCGATTTGTCATTAACGTACCTAAAGTACTTCCATTCATTGGTTCGAACGCCTTCACTTGGTGGGATGTGTTCAAAATCCCAAATATGTTCTATTAAAATGGTATCTCTTTTAATACTGTTTGTTTCTTTATTCACTTGGGGCATCAAACTCTTTCCTTGCCAGGTTTTTGGTGCTTTTAAACCCGCCAAATCCAAAATGGTTTGTGGTACATCAATATTTAATACCATCTCTTCAATATCTTGATGCTTATTGGCACGAGGATCAAAAATGATAAGTGGTACACGAATAGAATTATCATAAAGCAACCATTTACCAGCTAATTGGCGCTCTCCTAAAAAATAGCCATTATCACCCATTAAAATAATAACCGTGTTTTTATCAATTCCCTTGTCCATTAGTTGTTGACGTATTTTAGCTATTTCATTATCAATTCCAGAAATCATACGATAATAGCCTTTTACGCTATGCTGGTATTTTTCGGGCGTGTCATAACGCCATGTCCAACGCAAACGGTTAAAACCATCGCGCACAAAGTTTGGCTGCGCTTCAAAGTATTTGTCTTCGCCAAGGTCTGGCTCTGGCATGGTGGTGTTTTGCAACAAATCATCTGTTTCCGGTTGCCAAAAATATTGATCTTCCGCAGGGTCATGGGCATGGGGCGCACTAAAGCTAAGCGACAAGCAAAAAGGTTTATTACCGTCAATGCCATCAATAAAATCAACGGCTTGTTGTCCAGTATACCTAGTTAAATGAACCGTGTCATTATCAATGGTTTTGTAAAAATACCCCCTTCTATCTTTATAAGCATTATTACGGTCATAAGATTCAAACTCGTCAAATTGCTTTTCTAAATCATTATAACGCACACCGTATTTACCATAAAATCCTGTTTTATATCCATTATCTTTCAAAATTCTTGGATAGGAGTTTTCCATGTATTTTTCACGTACATTCCCTGTTTGGAAATTGAAATTATGCGACCGCTCATAAAGCCCTGTTAAAATACTAGCTCTACTTGCGGCACAAATAGGTGTAGTAACAATAGCATTTTTAAAATAAGTACCTTCTTTCGCTAACTTATCCATTTCTGGAGTTGTTATTAGTTTGTTACCAGTATAACCGAGTGCATCAAAACGTTGGTCATCTGTTAGAATGAAAATGATGTTTGGCTTTTCCTGATTTCTTTTCTTTTGTTGTGAAAGAACCGGATTTATACTACTTATAAATACTAAAAGGACTAGTAAAAATTTAAATTTTTGCATTAAATACATTTTATTTTAGTGGTTTCTATTGGATTGATCCCACTCTAGTTGTTTAACTATTCGCTACATTTTAATTCTAATGTATTAAAATATTCAAAGTTTTTGAAAGGTTTAAATATGATTATTTGCATTCTAATATTTCTACCTTTCTCTTTATCACTTTGTTTCTTATTTTTTATAATCTTCATTTTTAGCACATCTGCAATATATTTTTATTGGGCACTGGCTTAACTGTTTCCATTAGAAATGATTTTAATAACCATACCTGGTACTGAAACATCTTCTTTATCTCCAGCCATGGTTCCGATTTCTTCAATCAAACTACCAGAAAGCGTTATTTTATTATTGTTTAAAATGACTTTTCCTGTAATATCGATTACCTTTTTTGACAACAAATCTTGGCCATAAATCTTTACACTATTGGTTAAGTTTTGAGAAAATTCTAGAGTTAAAGATTTATAATACCCAAAAATACCAATAGGCTTATTTACCTCTGCTTCTTTTATTGTGACATCTGCTTTTGGATGTATCCAGCTTTGATTAGGAGTTACACGCCCTTCTGTAGCAATTGCAATACATCCATTTGGGAATTTAGAAGCCATTACATAAGGTGCTAATTCGTTATATTTAACTTCTGGAAGCGCCATGTTTCTTGCCATTATTGCCGGAGCGCTTTGCCTTACCATTTTTCCATGAGTAGATTTAAGCCAAGTATCATTTTTGTTAAATACAATACTGTCAACAAGGTTTTGCCTTGAAGCTTGATAGGTACCATAACCAGCGGGCATAGGTGGTGCAATCCGTTGCCATAATACAAATCTGTCCATTTCATTTAATCGTTTTTCTACATGTCGTTCGCCCGAAATCTGCAAATGAAAATCTTTCCCTTTGTACATTCGTGGTGTATTCATTGGGTGACGCTTAGCTGCAACAAGCAAACCTAGGGCCGCGGCAATATTACAATCGTCTTGAACATTTAGATAAGCTTTATATTCACTATTCCCTGCAGTTTGCATCAATATATCATGTACTCTTTGCATAGTCGTTGTGCTAACCAATAAAGGCGCAGCATCATATGTCCTGAATACATCTGTATTTTTAATTACCTCTAAAGATTTCTCTGCTTTTTCTGTCGCCGAATTTAGTGAAGCTTCCAGTTTTTGAGAAACAGCTTCTTGTATGTTATAGACTGACGGATATAATGCTAATCCACTGATATTCCATTTAGGATTTACGGGGCCTGTTCCTGTTATGTGTTCTAAGGTTAGTTCTGGGTAAATTTCATGTTTAATTTTTGAAGCATAATAATGTTCGATATCTCCACCATCTATCTTCCAATATTCAACACCCGCATATTTACTCCACTCTATAAATTTTCTCATTTCTTCTTCCGAAGGATTGCCCCTTACCCATAACCCAAGACCTTTCCAACCCAAACTTTTTATATCTGAATTCATTTGTTTTATCCGTTTCTTTGGACTTAAATGTGCATATCTTGGAAAATCTAGAGTATCCATTATTAAGGTAAAAAATGTATTGTCCTTAATTCTTTTATCCTGCCAACCATGGTCAATAACAAAATAGTAATCACTTCTTGTTTTTGGAAGCATTACTACTGCCATACCTTGCTTCCCAAAGATATTTTCTTCGGTCATTTCTTCTCTAGCTGCTTCATTTGTATAAATAGTTGCAGCATCAGGATTTGTTACTTCTTGTCCTTTAAGGATTAAATAATTTTGCCAATACCATGTGCACCAATAATTTGGAGCCGAAGAAACTTCAGTTGGAACTAAGCTTTGAATTTTATTTTTAACATTACATCCAAATAAAATGAATGCTAAAAAAATCATAGTAATCTTTATTTTCATTTTAATATTTAGTTTTATGAACAAGACTTTAAAGGTTCATTCTATTTACTGATATGTAGATGCACAATCTAACTATTGTACTTGACTATCCTGTAAATACTATATTTATGACTCTTACCCAACTGATAGCTACTAAGACAACGAAACATTCTAACTATTGTTTTTATTTCTGCTAAAAACAACCACCTGTCGTTTTGAGAGAATTAAATGAAAAATGTCCGTCTGAGCTGTTTAGCCCTTATTTAGTAAACGATTTAATCATAATAAAAATCTCTTTCAATCAAAAAACAAATTTTAACCGAAAGAGATTGACTAAACAAATAAACTATGATAATCAGTTAATACGGTTTGTTTCTTACAGGGTCTTGAATCATATGTCCAATACCATTATTGAAAACGTAATTATGATTACGTACACCTTCAGACTGTGATGTAGCCGAAGTTGGAAGTGGTGCGTCTCTATTATTAATATTTATTCCATATCTGTTGGTTCTTCTAAAAGCAATTAAACCATCTTCACCAGGTATTAAAGTTTGGAACAGGTAATCTGTATCATACTCAAACAACACTGGCACTTGATTGATATAGGTTGTAACGATATGATATTTTAGCAGTGTTCTTAATTTCTCAAGCTTCTCTGGGGTATCTACGCGAGCCATGGTCTCTGCAAATGTTTCTCCCGCAACAACATCCTCATCCCATGAACCCGTTACTATTTGAATAATATCACCGCCACCGGTAAAAGCACTATTGGTCAACAACAGATAGGTTCTATCTGTAGTTTCAGTCTGGTTATATTCTTCCACCATTCCCGCTGTTTTTATGGCTTCAATAAAATAATTCATTTTTATTCCATCTGTTTCACCGTCTTCATTCAATTGCGTTTGGGTTTGTATGAATTCCCAAGCCGTCATGTTTCCAAACGGCTCCACTAAATCTAGCTCTGCATTGAAATCATAGCCTGTATTCAATTCTAAATCGCATCCAACAAGCAACATGCACATCGCCATCAATGTGAACATCCTTTTAAACACTACTATTTCTATTGTTTTCATATAATTGTTTATTTATTAGTTTTTATAGCCATCTGTTTGCTCCAACAAAGGATTTTCAATTAAGTGTTGATCAAAAATTGGAGAAAAAATTCTTTCAGGAGTTAATCTTACTGCCTGAGGTATAGAATCTAGAATAGGATTCATCACTTCAAGGATTTTACCTGTTCTCTGCAAATCCCACCATCTTTTGCCTTCTCCAATAAGTTCTAACTGTCGTTCATCCAAGATATAATTTTCGCGTTCATCAATACTTCCACCGAACTCTGCAAGCGTAACTGTTGGTAGTAATCGTGCAACTCTGACTTCGTTTACCAATTCCAATGCTCTATCAGTATCTCCCAATCTGTTCTCAGCTTCAGCTAGCAATAGTAACATGCCTGAGTAGCGGTATAATACAATATCACTATCATCTAAATTATTAGAGTAGTTAGACTTATTGTATTTAGCCAAACGAGCATCCCCTATCTCATTTTCATCCAGATCAATATCATCTTCACGAATAAGGTAGTAACGCCAATCACCATATACCGGTGCTAGTGAATCTTGTTCAATTCCATCCTGATCTGTATAAATAACTCTTCTTTTTAATTGTGGATTTGTATTTGGGTATTTTGTTACCCAACCCAAGGAATCAATAGGAAATTTTTCCCTCCATTTATTTTCAATCGCCGGTGAAACGAAGAACGTAGGTAGCCCTGCAAAAAATATAGAAAATATCCCAGCTCTATCGTTATCCAACAAATCATAATTGATAGAAAGAATTAATTCCGGTCCATCTTGTATCTTCCCGGTAGTCCAAAGATCCAACTCCGAACCTTCTTCATTAAATACACCACTATCCCTATCATTAGCATTTATATCGTTTAAAAATAAATTTTGCCAACCATCTACTGTAGTTACCAAACTAAATTCATTTAAAGCATTAAATTTATCCAAGGCTTCTTTTGCCTTAGCATAGTCTTGTAAATACATATATACCTCAGCTTGCAAACATAATATACTGGTTTCTGAAAAACGGTAAGAATTAGCAAATTGTTCCATAAAACTTTCCGCAGCTAGCATATCGGGTATGATCACCTCGTTCATGATAGTAGTGCCATCGGTTCTTGTACGTTGCAATTCTTGATTTTTACTTTCGATAGGCTCTGTAAACAGTGGCAAACTACCCCAAACCCGTATCGCCTGAAAATAGGCATAGGCTCTAATGGCATGGGCTTCGCCCAATAAATTTGGATTAGCTCCTGTAATTTCTGGAATGTATTTTATGGCTAAATTAACTCGGTTGATTAACGTATAGAAATTGTTCCATCTAAATATATTATTTCCAGATGTTAAATCATTGCGTACCAACTCCAATCTATTTGCTGAACCAGAACCTTCTCCATCTCTAAAATTATCGGCTCTTAGTTCTCCCCAATAATAATGATTTTCTCTAAAGGTCGATTGCATCGCGTCATAGACGCCGGCCATACCCGATTGTGCATCACCAGGGGTTTTCCAGAACTCTGCTGCACCAATTTCACTTATGGGCTGTTCGTCAACCAATTCATCACAAGATAGACTTACTGAAAATACTGATAACAATAAGAAGATATGTTTAAAAGTTTTTTTTATTTTATAATTTTTCATTTTTTTTTGTCTTTAAGTCTTAAAATTGAACTCTCATTCCAAATATTACCTCCCGCTTATTTGGATATCTCAAATTATCTACACCCGGTTGTAATGGGTTACCTCTAGATCCTAATTCCGGATTGTATCCTATATAATTTGTCCAAGTCGCTAGATTGTTAAAAGATAGGTTAAAGGACATTGCTTTAAAAACACCAATCTGATCTATGGCCGTTTTTGGCATATCATACGTAAATCTTACAAATCGAAGTTTTATATAATCTCCTGGAGTTACAAAAAAGCTATTCGGTCGTTCCCTGTTTTGAGGCACCCTGTTTAATCTTGGATAAACAGTGATGTCCCCTTGTTCTAGCCAAGCATTATTTATCCTATCTGGTCCCGGCGTTTCATTGGATGAATTCAAATCGTTTCTTGCCTCATCGTAACGTCTGTATATATCATTACCAAAATTGTAATCAAATAAGAAACTCATGCCAAAATTTCCGTATCTAAAATCATTGGAGAATCCTCCAAAAGTTGTTGCAACACCATTACCAATAACCTGACGATCTGTTGTAGTAATATCAAAATCTCCATCGATATCATCCCAGATTATATCACCTCCTTGAAGTGGTCGTCCTGCATTTCGCAATTGATTTACAGTGCCCGTATAATCTTGTCCGTCTAGTGTATAGTTTACAAAAGTACCTCCAGAATCAAAATTAGGTGTCAACCTTACACCCTCTGGAGTATATGCGTTAGACTCATCATACTGATAGATACCCAAGTTTTTAAAACCATAAATATTACCTAATGGCTCTCCTTCTTCTATTAAATATTGACCTGACTCAAAAGAAGTTCCACCAGCCAACTTCAATACCTTATTTCTTAAGAATGTAATGTTGAATGAACTGTTCCACGAAAATTTATCAGTTCTGATTAAAGTTCCGCTCAAACTAAGATCGATACCTTCATTTTCTATAGCACCCACATTCTGTCTGATACCGGAAAATCCAGTTTCTTCGGGTAATGGAACGCTTGCCAAAAGATCTGTGGTTTCTTTTCTCCAGAAATCAACGTTGAAATTTAATCGTCTTTGTAGCATGTTCAATTCCATACCCAAATTCGTGGATGCCGTACTCTCCCAACTTAAATCTGGGTTGCCCAACCTTGTGGGTGCTACTCCACTTACCCCATTGTATATAAACCCTGGTAAATAAGCACCTGTAAACTCATAGTCACCTACACGCTCGTTTCCTGTTTCACCGTAGGTGGCACTAATAAGTAAGTTATCAATAAAGCTAACATTTTCCATAAAACCCTCTTTACTTAGTCGCCAACCCAAAGACACAGATGGGAAATATCCATATTCATTGTTGTCTCCAAATCTTGAAGATCCATCTCTACGAAGCGTTGCGCCTAACAGATATTTATCATCAAAGTCATAATTAATACCTCCAAATAGCGAAAACAGGTTGTTTCTACTATTTTGCCCCACATCTAGAGAAAATGTTGTAGGGTCGATATTGTTAAAAGTTTGAATTGCATCAGATACAAATCGCGCACTAACATCAAATTCTTCATCCCAGTATTTTTGGATTTGCATACCGGCAAATGCACTTAAGGAGTGTTTGCCGAAATCGTCTCTGTAATTTACGAAATTTTCTTGTTGTATGTCATAGCGCAACCTATTATCCTCAGCACCTCTAGGAATTGGACTGTTTGGATTCTGTGTAATTATCGGCTCAAACGTGTTATTCTTACTATATCTAAAATTTATCCCTAAAGTAGATTTAAATGAAAGTTTATTTGGGATAAAGAAGTATTGGGCGTAACTAAAAAGTTGGGCTCTATACTGCCTACCGCGCTGCGTTCTCTCAAAGGCTTCGGCAACCGGATTTTGCCGACCAGCAATCTCCGGAGTAAAAGACCCATTTGGTTCAAATACTGGGAAAAAAGGAATACGTTCCACCATTTGTTGAAATACCTGGCCTTCGTTTAATCCGAACTGTTCTTCATAAGTGAGATTTAATTTTGTCCCTACGTTAAATCTTTTCGAAGGTCTTAAGTCTAATTTTAATAAACTATTGATTCTTTTATAAGAGCTATTAACTACCACACCTTCCTCTTTTAAGAAACCTGTGTTCCAATAAAAGCTAACTTTATCGGAACCACCACTTAAGGCAATATTAAATTGATTTCTAACAGCCGTTCTGGTAATTAGCTCTTCCAAATCAAAAGAATTTCTTTGTAAAAGACTTAAAGAGTCACGTTCATTACCTGTGAGTGTATTTGGATTACCTCGTCTTACTTTTTCGTAGAATCGTCTTTCATTTGAATTTGATAATGCCAAACCACCTATTAAGTTGGTAAAGGCAGTAGCGGTTGTTACATCTATTTTAAATTCACCACTTTTTCCCGATTTTGTTGTTATGAGCACAACACCATTTGCTGCTTTGGATCCATAAATTGCAGCTGTAGCACCATCTTTCAACACTTCTAACGATGCTATATCATTTGGATCAATATTATCAATATTTTCTAACTGTTGGCCATCAACGACATATAGGGGTTCTGTACCACCTTGGGAGAAAGTAGATGTACCCCTAATTTTTATATCAAAACCAGCTCCTGGTCCTCCGTTTGTTAATATTTGAACTCCAGCCAATCTACCCTGTACAGCATCAAAAGTACTAATAGGAGTCGCCTGCACAATTTGCTCTGCTTTAACAGAGCCCAAAGCTCCTAAAACCTTTTCTCTACTTACTGGAGCATATCCAATAATTACGACTTCGTCTAAACCTTCGACGTCCTCATCAAGAACTACGGAAATGGTTGTTTGATTTCCTACAGCCACCTCCCTAGTTTCAAAGCCAATATAAGAAAATACTAAAGTTTTGTTTCCTGGAGCCAATGATATTGAAAATTTCCCATCAAAATCTGTTACAGCCCCTTTGTTAGTTCCTTTTTGAAGCACATTTACACCTGGTATAGGCACACCGTTTTGTCCTGCTACAGTACCTGTAACGCGTTGTTGAGCTTCAACACTAATTGCTGTAAAACTGGAAAACACCAGTGCGAGCACTAGCACTATTCCAGAAACAGTGCCCTGTCTTTTAAATTTTTGTTTCATCTTGAGTTTTAGTTTTAACATATAATTAGTATTTATTGGTTATTTAGTAATATTGATTAATTCAGTATCTTTAATTCTAATATGGAGGCAATTTTATAATTTGTTCCCATTTTTTCTGTCCTGATTTGTACGGTACAGCACTATATTGTTCACAAAAAAGCGATATTTAAGAAAATCTTTTTTAAGGCAGCACCTAAATTTTCCGTGTCATTTTCTAAATACAATCTGTTTTGGTTTATGTTTATTTTCCTTTGTTGCTGATGCCGTATTTAAAAAGAAACCATTATAAAATTTGTATATCATTATGTTCAATTGTTTTATTTATAATTTTATTCATTTTCTAAAAACGCATAAAATAAAGCATAACCAAAAACATGGCTGCTATAGCAAGCAATAACACTAACTCTAAAAAATTGACTTTTTTACCTTTCATGTATTTTGGTTAAAACAAAAAATGGTTTTCAGCATAAACTTATCTCCAAATCAAAAAAGTTTTGTTAATATTTTCCCAAAATTAAACTGAAAACAGGGTTCAGAAGTACCAAATAAGGGTTCAAAAATCCCTATTAATTGATTTTATATTGAAATGAGCCTCTATAATTATTGAAGACTAATTAGAAGTAAGGTATTTAAGCCACGTAGTTGTAAGAGTTAATAGTCTGAAAACGTTTTTACGTATGCCGTTGGGGTTTTTCCAAACTTTTTGCGAAAACATTTACTAAAGTATTTTGGGTTTTTAAAGCCCACTTTATAACTAATTTGAGAGATATTTATTTTTCCTTGCTCCAGAAGTTGTGCCCCTTTTTTCAGCCTTATATGTTGAATGAATTCCTTTGGTGAAAAATCTGTCCAAGCTTTTATCTTTCTAAACAAAACGGTTCTACTAACCCCAAGTTCTTCACAGAAAAAAGGAATATCAAATTGTTCATTACTTATATTTTTTTCAACAATTTGTAAAGCTTTTCCATACAGTTTTTCATCTAATGAAGATAATACAGTATCCTCAGGCTGTAGTGTTTCGATTGAATTTATTTTTTGTTTTAAACGTGATATAGAACTTAAAATGTTTTTGATTCGCAATTTGAATTCGCTCACATTAAATGGCTTACTTATGTAATCATCAGCACCACTTTCTAAACCTTCCAACTTAAATATCAATGACGAACGGGAGGTCAGTAAAATTATCGGTATATGGCTTGTTCTTATATCCTCTTTAACCAAAGCGCACAACTCTGTACCTGTCATTACGGGCATAATAACATCACATACAATAAGATCTACCTGTTCTTTTATAGTTGTTTTAAAAGCTACCTTTCCGTTTTTAGCTTCCAAAATATTGTAATCTTTCACCAATAAATCCCGCATAAACTTGCGCAGTGGCTTATTGTCTTCAACCAAAAGAATGGTTGGTTTTTCTTTTGAAACCATACTTTCAAGAATATCATCTTCAAGAATCACTTGAGGTTCATCCAACTGGTTTACATACTGAGATAAATCATCACTGAACTTAAAATCTTGGATTATTTCTGTATCTGACAAGTGTTCTCGACCTAAAGGGAGTTCTACCGAAAAAATCAAGCCTATATCATTTTCCTTGCCACGTACAGTGATTTTCCCTTTATGTAAATCGACAATATTTTTAACTATTGATAAGCCTATGCCCGTGCCTTTATTATAATCGTTATCTGGTTTGCGGTTTATTGATAATTCAAAAAAACGTTCAAAAATTTTATCTCTATATTGTTCTTCAATCCCAACACCAGAGTCTTCTATTTGAATACTGATTTTTCCGGGTTCTTCTATAATCCTTAAGGCTATTTTACCGTTTTTTGGGGTATATCTAAATGCATTTGATATCAAGTTATAAAATACCCTTTCCAACTTATAGCGATCATAATAAACAAGGATCTCATCAGCAGGTACGTGAAAACTATAATCGTAATTTCCATCTTTGGCGTATTCAGTAAAAGACAGATAGATTTCTTTTAAAAACTTAACAATGTTCCCTTCAGCTGCCTCAAGTTTAATTAAATTGTTTTCCAATTTTCTAAAGTCCATCAACCTATTAATAAGCTTTAGCAAATGATTGGCGCTACTCTCTACAACTTTTAATTTTTTGTACATTAAGCTACTACCTCTATAATTCTCTAATATTTGATGTAATGGTCCAAGAATTAAAGTTAATGGTGTTCTAAACTCATGTGATATATTAGTAAAAAACTCGAGTTTGGCTTTGTTTGCTTCTTTAATCTGTTCTGCTTCTATATGCTCCAAATCCAATTGATGCTTAAGTTTTGTTTTTGATTTTAAAATATTCAACAAATAATACAAGGCCGTAAAAATAAACATCCCATATAATATAAAAGCCCACCAAGTACGCCATGGCGCAGGATTCACTTGTATTTTTAATGTAGTAGGGACATCATTGGAAATACCGTCACTGTTAATGCCTTTTACTTCAAAGGTATAATCGCCCGGTCTTTGGATGGTATATGATGCTGAATTCTGGGACGTTTCAATCCAGTCATTTTCCAAACCGTTTAAGCGGTACATATAGCGGTTACTACTTGAGTTAATGAAATTTGGAATAGAAAATGAAATACTAAAATTCCCTTGATCGTATGAAAGTTCTATACGCTCTGTATAGGCTATGATATTAGTGAGCAGTTGAGTATCATCATTTACAGAAATGGACTTGTTCTTTATTTTTAAATCCGTAATAATAACTTGAGGTACATAGTTATTTTTAATTAACCTGTCTGCGTCAAAATAAACAGCTCCAGCGGGCCCTCCAAAAAAGAATTGAGAATTGCCAATACGTAAACTGGCATTGTGACTAAATTGGTTACTCGGTAATCCCTCCTTTTGTGTGTAGTTTACAACAATGTTGTTGTCCGTTGGGTTATAGTTAACAATACCTTGGTTAGCACTACTTATCCAAAGGGTACCTTTATTATCTTCAACGATACCACGAACTCCAATTAATGAGGTATTGTCTATTTTTATATCTACATGTTCAAAAGCATTATCAATAAACTTGAAAAGACCATTTACCTCTGTACCAGCCCAAATAACTCCTTTGGAATCTTCAAAGACTGATGTCATAGCAAAGTCTATTTTTAAATCTCTATCATAAAAATAATTTTTAATGGTCCCACTGGTATCAATAAGATTTAAGCCATTATTTGTACTTACCCAAATATTGTTTTTGGAATCGACTTCAATGTCCCTGATAACATTGTTCGATAACCCTTTGGATTTCGTACTTGTATTAAAAATTTTAAATGATTTATTGGCAACATTATATTTAATTAATCCCTTACCCAAAGTACCTAACAACATATCCCCATCGTTATCTTGCTTGATTACAAAAACGCCTTCATCATCGATATACGAAAGTAAATTCTTCGGTATTGCAGTATTATCAAATTGTTTGGTAACAATGTCATAAACTGAAAAACCATTTCTATACGTACCAATCCAAAGTTTTTTGTCTTTTGATAGACAAAGTGTTTTTACATTGTTATTTTTAAGTCCTTTGGCATTTTTTGTGTTGATATATTCAATTTTTTTGGTACTTGTATTTACAACAGAAACACCGCCACCTTCAGTTCCAAAAAAAATAATATCCTGGTAACTAACCATAGAACTAACTACTTTAAAGCCTAAACCCATTTTCCCTGGTTTTTGGGTAATATTGATAAAATTTATGTTAGACTCATCCCATATGTTAATACCACCATGATAAGTTCCCACCCAAATGGAGCCTTTGCTATCTTTAAACAAGGCCTTAATAAAATTATCATTAATGGATTCATTATCATTAATATTACTTGATAAGACTTTTATATTTTTAAGTTTATCTGCTATTTGCAGACCATTATAAGTACCCATCCAAAGTTTGCCAGTATCATCAAAAAGTAATTGCCTAACATTTTTATTTTTACCTTTTAAAGTCGTTTCTTCAAAATAAGGTCTTAACGCTTCATTATTAATATTATATTCTAAAACACTTAGGGTTCTTGTGCCCAAGAGTAAATTGCCATTGGTACTTTCTACTATATCTTGTATAGTAAGTCCCTCGGTGCCTTCAATGGTTTTAAATTGATAATCCTTATCTGTTTTACCAATTAATTGTTTTAAACCACTCACTGTTCCAATAAAAACACTACCTTTTTTAGTTTCAAAAATGGATAGTATTTGATTGCCTTTTAAAAAAGACTCAAATGAATCTGTTGACTTATCATATATGGAAAGTCCCAAAGTTGTGCCAACCCAAAGTTCCTTATTGGATAATTCTTTAATAGCACTGACCGTATTGTTTATGATTGATGTACCTGCCTTATTGGTGAAATATCTAGTAAAGGTGTCTTTTTTAGGGTTGTACATGTTTAACCCAATAGTTGTGCCAACCCAAATAAAACCATAGCTATCCTGTTCTATTGAAAGAATATCACTGTTACTTATTGAGAAAGGGTTATCTTTTTCGGTTCTATAAACCGTGAATTCTGTGCCATCATACTTATTTAACCCATCACGGGTTCCTATCCAAATTTGACCTAAACTATCTTGATGGAGTACTATGGCCGAACTTTGCGACAAGCCCTCAGCAGTAGTTATATGGGTAAATTTATAAGTTTCATTTTGAGAAAAACCAACCCATGCGTAACAAAGAATAAAAAATAAAATGGCTAATTTAGACATTGTTGATATAACGAGAGTTACGATAAAGTAAAGGTAATATAAAAATTAGAAGACTAAATTCTTTTAAATAAATTATTGTTCGGTAAAAGCTATACTCTTAGAATAAACAATCATGATTTAGTATTAACTTATTGATAATCAATTGAAAATAGATTTTTATTCCAGATAACCTACAGTTTTGATAGTTGTTGCAAAAAGAAGGGACACATCTTTAAAAACCTTTTAAATCATACCCAACTTAGTGTTTGAGCTGTATCACAAATTTTACTAGAACACTATTGCTTTAAATCTGAATGTGAGCAATATATTAAAGCTTTTAACAAAACCTACAGGTTTTTTTTGAGGTAAAGATTTATTTTAAAACGTACTTTACCTTCTATCAAAATCTCTCAAATAATTAGTTAAATAGATGTTCTATCAATAAAATTAAAAGGCACTTTAACCCTTCCGTTTTCTTTATTTAAAATCATTTGAGCTGCAGTTTCCCCCATAACTTTAAAATCTGTTGACATAACAGTTATACCCAATAAGTCTTTAAGTGGCGTATCATTATATGAAATAATACCTATATCCTCTCCTAGCCTTAACTCTTTATCTCTAATTTGATTTACCAAATTAACCAAATCAGATTCCTCAATAGTAATAAATAAATCGCCTTTTTTTAATATAATGTCTTCACGTACTTCATTGAGGATTTCAAAATCCCTTTCTTTTTCCAAACAAAATTTTCTAAAACCGTGCAAAATTCTTTTTGGAAATGGATAAACAGCTTTTTCAGGATATACCAACACCAATTTTTTATACTTTGCTATTTTATTAATTCCCTTATTTAAAGCCTCATAAATATCTTTGTCAAATTCTTGATAAACGGCTGTAACATCCTCTGCTAAAGGGGGCATTATATTATCCAAAATAATTAATTTATTTTTTGGTATATCATTTATTGCCTTAAATACGGCGTCAGTAAAACTAGCATGTTCAAGGTTTTTTGTTTTAAAATGAGGCATAATAACATAATAATCATACGTCATAGCATTCTTTAATGAGTTAAGAAATAGCAACTCATCACAATGATAAATTTGTAAATCTATTTTTGAATTTACCCCAATTTTATTGAGAAAAGAATTATATATTCTCATTTTATAAGTACTCAATTTATTAACTAAAAACAGAATATTTAATTTATAACTTGTTTCTGTTTTAACAACATAATTTCCTCTTCTTGGAATAGATACAATTATGTTTTGCTCCTTTAGAATATTATAAGCCCTTTCTACAGTATCGCGAGACAAATAGAAATCTTCGCTTAACATATTAATAGATGGTAGTTTCTGGTTTAATCCAATATTCCCAATTGAAATATTTTTAGTTATAGAATCAATAATTTGTTGATACTTTGGCACTCTCGAATCTTTGCTAATGTCTATGTAATTTAGAATTTCCATAAGTCTCGAAGTTTTAAATTTTTTGATTAAAATCCTGAGTGCAATATAGAATAGGGAAAGAGTTAAAATATACCTATCTGGTATTCAAAAATACCGATTTTGATGTTTTTTAATGGTGTTTTAATATTCTAACGTGAGTTCGATATAACTATAGAGTTAAATAAAGTTGGTTAGTATCGACAAAATCGTTTTTAAGCGAAGGCTTTTTGTCCTTAAAGTTGTAGGCAATCAAAGCGGTGAATATATTATTGAAGTAATTGGCAGCATTTCTGTTCAAGTAAATGTAAGTAAGTCCAGTAACCTATTAGTAACGTTTTAAACTGATTTCTGCGCGTTTTCCGTTGACCGTTACGCGGGCATAAACGGGTGCAATACCGTTCTTTTTTTTGGCGGTGTTCAACCAAAAATGGATACTAAAAGTCTTTGAGGTTTGCATGTACTCTCGCTTTAGGTGAATATTCGATTTGTTTACGAAAGTCAAATCGTTACGAAAGTAAATTGTTATTGGACTACCAATGTAATGAAAAATTTGGCACCTATTCAGGTAACCAAATAGGTAACCTACCAATTGATATAATAAACAATGTAAAAAGGTGAACAAAATGGTATTTTTGTAATGAAAGAAGAAAAAATAATATATGTCAATATCTTAGGAATTTACATCTTGTTTAAGAGGTAATTTTTTTAAATTTTCTGATTCCATTATGTATAGAAATATTATTTTTCTTTACAAGGGTAATTCGTTATGATAAGATAATTCGATTTACTTATCATAACTTTGTCAAATGATAAAATATTCAATTTTATTTATCATTATAGTTTTAAGGACTTATAACAGGTTCAATTATTTTTTTCTCTTGCTTAAGCCTTCGGTGGATAGGGATGTGAAATTGAACCACTGAAAATGGAAAATTTTGAGCCACTTAAAAAATCATTTCAGCCTATGCTATAAAAAAATTGCAATAATTATTGCTATGCTCACTTTAATCCGCTGAAGGTGGCTCACTTTAACCGTTTTTGCAATAGGCTACAATTCCATGAATGAGTAATTATTTTCAATAAAAATACAATTCTTGATTTTTATATTAATTAGTACTATAGTGGTAATTATTCACTATATTTATATATAATTATTACTATGGTATCACTTATAACATCAGTAAAAGCACAAAAGAAAATAGCTCAGAACATGAGAGCATTGCGCCTTCAAAAAGGGCTTACCCAAGTAGGTTTATCAGAACGTTCAGGTGTAAGCGTATCTTCTTTACGCAAATTTGAACAAAAAGGAGTTCTATCTCTCGAATCCTTTTTCAAGCTAGCAATGGTACTTGGGTGTATGGAAAAACTCATCCAAGCAACTAAGCCATTGCAAAACAATTTTTCATCCATAGATGACGTATTAAATAACAAGGAAGATAAAAAACCTAAAAGAGGTTGGCGCAAATGAGTAATTATATTTCTATAAACGAATTAAAAGTTGGGATAGATTTTAACAAAGAAATTATCCCTGTTGGACGTTTAGCGATCCGAGATTACCGTATATATTTTGAATACGACCAAGATTTTATAAGTCGTGGATTGGAAATATCCCTAATAAAACTTCCTTTGGATTCTGGCTTACAAATATTTGACCATCGCCCTTTTGAAGGATTGCCTGGAGTTTTTAATGACAGTCTTCCAGATGGTTGGGGAAGACTGCTTTTTGATCGGTATATAAGAAGCCAAAATATGATACCCGAAGATTTTTCACCTTTAGATCGTTTAGCACACATTGGTGTTAGGGGGCTTGGGGCACTTGTATATGAACCCGATTATAATGATGTAGAAGACGAGCAAAATGAGGTCAACTTGGATCTGCTTTCTCAACAGACACAAGAAGTGATGGATGGAGAGGCGGATGAAGTATTAAAAAATCTTATTGATTTAAATGGATCTTCTGCTGGTGCGCGTCCTAAGGCTTTGATTGGTTTAAATGGGACTAAAAACCACATTATTTTAGGACGGCATACTTTGCCCGATGATTATGAACATTGGATGGCGAAATTCGCCAATAGTACAGATGGCATTGATGCAGGTGCCATTGAGTATGTATATGCACTCATGGCTAAAGAAGCAGGAGTTGAAATGATGCCTGTACACTTATTTGAAGCTTCAAAAGGTGCTGGATATTTTGCTACACAGCGTTTTGATAGAATAGGAGATCAAAGATTTCATATGCATACTGCTAGTGGATTGTTACATTCGGATTTTAGAACACGATCATTGGATTATGAAGATTTGATAACACTTACAGGTGTTCTTACCCAAGATATACGCGAAGTTGAAAAAATGTATCGCCTCGCCATATTTAATGTGTTTTCCCATAATCGTGATGACCATAGCAAGAATTTTTCGTTCCTAATGGATCATATGGGGGAATGGAAGCATTCTCCTGCCTATGATTTAACTTTTTCATCTGGACCAAGAGGACAACAAAGCACCATGGTTATGGGTGAAGGACAATCTCCTTCTATAGATCATTTAGTGAAGTTGGGAGCAGAAGCTAATTTAAAGCGTGCAAAAATTGACAAAATTATTGAACAGACTAAACATGCTCTTCATCAATGGGAAAACTTAGCTATAAATTATGGGGTAACAAAAACGAATATTAAGCTCATAAAATCTAGGATGCTGTAACATTAAAGACTTCTCCTTCAAAAAAGGTTTTGTTAAATACAAAATCTCAATACAGTATTCTAATTTCCCTTTCAGAATTAGCCTTGAACAACTACGTCGATTACGTGAAAGTGGTAACAAAAATGGATAGGGCGGTCAAAGTGAACCACTGAAAACGGAAAATTTTGGCTACTTAAAAAATCATTTCAGCCTATGCTATAAAAGGAATTGCAATAATTATTGCTATGCTCACTTTAATCCGCTGAAAGTGGTTCACTTTGACCGTTTTTTGCACACTTCGTTATTAAGTTTTATGCATTTTGATCATTTTAAGGTGTTTTTTTAACCTGTTCCTTCCTTTTTATAATACCTTTCTGTATAGTTTCTACAAATTCCAGATCCAACTTATCAATGGGCGCTGTTCTGATTGAAAAAAGTTTTCCAATTTTTCCGAAATTATGTTAGGCTTTTCTTCTTAATAAGACTTCAGTTAGTCGACTTTTAAGTTTGTCTTTGTCATTATGTTCAGCAAGATCTGTCCATTCTTTTTTTCTGCCGATTTTTTCAGCCAAAAATGGACGCTAAATGTTTTTGAAGTTCTCATTTCTTTCGTTTTTGTGGAACAATCCGTTAAACGAAAGCCAAATTGCCATGAAAGTCAAAACTCAATCCTAATGGTGCAATTTAAGAAATTATTTCCTATAAAATAGGACACCGATTAGGACACCTTGAAATATGATATAAAAGCTAATCATATGAATTCAAAAAAAATGAAAATCGTTGATTACCATATAATTAGC
>TARA_R110002049_G_scaffold101964_3_pt1 | contig 20731 bp, 17 predicted proteins | sample TARA_R110002049 | Tara Oceans TARA_R110002049 (sample SAMEA4396941) | marine metagenome | biome: Polar Biome; feature: [SRF] surface water layer (ENVO:00010504); material: water (ENVO:00002006), including particulate matter (ENVO:01000060) such as... | depth 5 m
CACCAGATTTTACAAAAGCAACTAATAAAACACCATTGTCAAAATATTCTTGTTCAGAAATATGATCAGGAGTTGAAGTCGTTTTTTCAAAAGCAGTTTCTCCCGTTTCAGCTCTCCATGTTAATAAGTTAATATCGTCATTAGCCCAATCTTCCATCATAGTTTTAGAAAAATGACCAGAAATAATATCGTCCATATGCTTTTCGAATAATGGACGCATAATACCTTTAAGTTCTTCAGATAGTTCGTATGCTTTTATTTTAGCAGGATTAGATAAACGATCCATCATGTTGGTAATTCCACCATGCTTTAAAGCTTCTGTAATGGTTTCCCAACCAAACTGAATTAACTTTGCAGCATAACCAGGCTCAATTCCTTCTTCAACCATTTTGTCGAAAGATAAAATAGCACCAGTCTGTAATAAGCCACAAAGAATGGTTTGCTCTCCCATTAAATCACTTTTAACTTCAGCGATAAAAGATGATTCTAAAACACCAGCTCTATGTCCTCCAGTTGCGGCAGCATAGGCCTTTGCTTGAGCCCAACCTTTACCTTCTGGGTCATTTTCTGGGTGTACAGCAGTTAGTGTTGGTACACCAAAACCACGTTTGTATTCTTCACGTACTTCAGTTCCTGGACACTTTGGTGCTACCATAATAACTGTAATATCTTCGCGTACTTTTGTTCCTTCTTCAACAATATTAAAACCATGAGAATAGCTTAATGTAGCTCCTTTTTTCATTAAAGGCATCACAGCTTTTACCACGTTAGTATGTTGCTTATCTGGTGTTAAGTTTAAAACCAAATCTGCTGTTGGAATTAATTCTTCATAGGTACCAACTGTAAAACCGTTTGACGTTGCATTTTTGTAAGATTCACGTTTTTGGTCAATAGCAACTTGTCTTAGTGTGTAAGAAATATCTAAGCCAGAGTCGCGCATGTTTAAACCTTGATTAAGTCCTTGTGCACCACAACCTACGATTACTATTTTCTTTCCTTTTAAAGCGTTTACACCATCTTCAAATTCTGAAGCATCCATAAAACGACACTTTCCTAATTGCTCTAATTGTTCTCTTAATGGTAATGTGTTAAAATAATTTGACATTGTTTCTAGTTGTTTTTTAAACCTATTTTGGTTTATAAATTTTTATTAATCTTGAAATGCTTGAAGCATTGTTGAAATTTTCATTTCGTCTTTAGTTATTGAAATGCGTCCTGAACGCGTAAACTGCATAATACCAAAGACACTTAATTCTCTGTGTAGTAATTCGATTTCTTCTTTACGTCCTGATTTTTCAATCACAAAAAAATCTCGATTTACGGTTACAATTCTTGCATTGCTTTCTTTTATTATATTTTGAATTTCACGTTCATCAAATAATAAACCTGATTTCATTTTAAAGATGCAAGATTCTTGATAAATAATTTCTTCTTCAGTATGATAGTATGCTTTAATAACTTCGACTTGTTTTTCTATTTGACCAATGATTTTTTTGATATTATCTTCAGTCATATTTACGACGATAGTAAATCTAGAAACACCTTCAATTTCTGAAGGTGAAGTGTTTAAGCTCTCTACATTTATATGCCTTCGTTGAAAGATTGCTGAAATTCTATTCAACAATCCGATATTGTTTTCAGTATAAATTGATACTGTAAATAGTTGTTTTTCTGTGCTCATATTACTCTAATCTTACTTCTGAAACTGATGCTCCTGTAGGTATCATTGGAAAAACCTTTCCTTCTTTCTCAACACAAACTTCTAAAAAATAAGGGCCATCTGTGTTTATCATTTTTTCTACTGCGTCTTTTAGGTCTTCTCGTTTTGTTACTTTATTAGCTTCAATAGAATAGCCCTTTGCAATAGCAACAAAGTCTGGGTTTGTCATTTCGGTAGACGCATAACGTCTATCAAAAAATAGTTCTTGCCACTGTCTAACCATTCCTAAAAACTCATTGTTTAAAACCACAATTTTTACTGGTACTTTTTGTTGAAAAATGGTACCCAATTCTTGAATAGTCATTTGGTAACCACCATCTCCAGAAATTGAAATAACTTCACGTTCTGGTGCAGCCATTTTTGCTCCAATAGCAGCAGGTAGACCAAAGCCCATTGTGCCTAAACCTCCAGATGTAATATTACTTCTGGTTTTATTAAAATTAGCATAACGACATGCAATCATTTGATGTTGACCAACATCTGTAACTATAGCAGCATCGCCTTTAGTTTGTATATTAATTTCTTTTAAAACCTCAGCCATTGTTAATCCTTCTTTTGTAGGATGCAAATCGTCTTTTATTACTTTTTCATACTCAATAGCATATAAATCTTTAAATTTCTGATGCCATTCAGGATATGTTTTTTCTTCTAAAAGCGGCAACAAGGCTGCTAAACTTTCTTTTGCGTCTCCTAAAACTGCAACTTCAGTTTTTACGTTTTTATCTATTTCTGCAGGATCTATTTCAAAATGAATCACCTTCGCTTGCTTAGCATAGGTTGCCAAATTACCAGTAACACGATCGTCAAAACGCATACCTATTGCAATTAAAACATCACATTCGTTGGTTAGTACATTTGGCGCATAATTTCCGTGCATACCAACCATGCCAATATTTAAAGGGTGCGATGTTGGAATTGCTCCTGCGCCTAAAATAGTCCAAGCAGAAGGTATTCCTGCTTTTTCTACTACTGCTTTAAATTGTGCTTCAGCTTCACCTAGGGAAACACCTTGTCCCCATACTATCATAGGTTTTTTAGCAGCATTAATAAGTTTTGCGGCGGCTTCAACAGACGTATTATCTAATTTTGGAATCGGATTGTAACTCCTTACGCCTTTACATTTTTCGTATTTAAAATCGAACTCTTCAAACTGAGCATCTTTAGTAATATCTATTAAAACTGGTCCTGGACGACCACTTCTTGCAATATAAAAAGCTTTTGCCATCACTTCAGGAATTTCTGAAGCCTTAGTTATTTGATGATTCCATTTGGTAACTGGAGTTGAAATTCCAACAATATCTGTTTCCTGAAACGCATCACTACCTAATAAATGAGAAGCCACTTGGCCTGTAATACAGACCATTGGAGTTGAGTCTATTTGTGCATCTGCAATACCTGTAATTAGGTTTGTAGCTCCCGGTCCCGAAGTTGCAATAGTAACACCAACTTTACCAGATATACGAGCATAACCTTGAGCAGAATGTGTTGCACCTTGTTCATGACGTGTTAATACATGATGAATTCTATCTTGGTATTTGTATAATTCATCATAGACAGGCATTATTGCTCCTCCTGGATAACCATAAAGGATTTCAACACCTTCAGCTAATAAGCACTTAATAACTGCTTCACTACCAGAAATACGTTCAGTAGTTTCAGTACTTTTAGAGTTGTTGTTTATAGTTTGAGTTTCTTTCATTTACTCTTTATTTTAGAATTCATCAGTAACACATCCTTTAGATGCTGACGAAACTGTTTTTGCATATTTATATAAAACACCACGCTCAAACTTTAAGTCTGGTGCTGTCCATTTTTGACGTCTTTTTTGCAGTTCTACTTCTGAAACTTCTAATGATATTGAATTGGTTTCAGCGTCAATAGTAATTATGTCTCCATCCTTAACGACTGCGATTGTACCACCTTCCTGTGCTTCTGGTGTTATGTGTCCCACTACGAAACCATGAGTTCCGCCAGAGAATCTACCATCAGTAATTAAAGCAACATCTTTTCCTAAACCTGCTCCCATAATTGCAGCTGTTGGTTTAAGCATTTCTGGCATTCCTGGTCCACCTTTTGGACCTTCATACCTAATGACGACGACATCACCTTTTTCCACTTTTCCATCTCTAATTCCATCGTTTGCTGCATATTCACCTTCAAAAACTTTAGCTTTACCTCTAAAGCATAAGCCTTCTTTTCCTGTAATTTTAGCCACACTACCTTCTGTTGCTAAATTTCCATATAGCATTCTTAAGTGTCCTGAAATTTTTATAGGTTTCTCAATAGGTTTGATAACATCTTGACCTTCTTTTAAGTCTGGTACATCTAATAAATTTTCAGCAATTGTTTTTCCTGTTACGGTTAAACAATCTCCGTGAATCATGCCTTTCTTCAAAAGATATTTTAATACTGCAGGAATTCCACCAACCGCATGAACATCTTCCATTAAATATTTTCCACTAGGCTTTAAATCCGCCAAAAATGGTGTGTTATCGCTAATATCTTGAAAATCTTTTAGTGTAAAATCTATTTGAGCAGCTCTTGCAATTGCTAAAAAGTGCAGTACAGCATTTGTTGAACCACCTAAAATGGTAACTAATCTTACCGCATTTTCTAATGACTTTCTTGTAATTATATCGGAAGGCTTAATATCCTTTTCTAATAATAAACGTAAAGCTTCACCAGCTTTTACGGATTCTTCTTTTTTAGCATCACTTAATGCAGGGTTGGATGAGTTGAATGGTAATGTCATTCCCAAAGCTTCAATAGCAGAAGCCATAGTGTTTGCAGTATACATTCCACCACAAGCACCTGCTCCAGGACATGCTTTTTCGACGATATTTTGGTATTCTGTTTCATCCATTGTACCAGCAACTTTGCTTCCCCAAGCTTCAAAAGCAGAAACAACATCCAATTTTTTACCATTATGACAACCAGAATCTATTGTGCCTCCATAAACTAATATTGAAGGGCGATTTAAACGAATCATAGCCATTAAAGCACCTGGCATATTTTTGTCACAGCCTACAACTGTAATTAAGCCATCATAACTCATAGCTTGCACAACAGTTTCCATAGAATCTGCAATAATATCACGAGAAGGTAATGAGTAGCGCATTCCTGGTGTTCCCATAGAAATACCATCACTTACACCAATAGTATTAAAGATTAAGCCAATGACATCTTCGTTTTTTGTGCCTTGTTTTACGAGTTTAGCCAAGTCATTTAGGTGCATATTACATGGATTACCTTCGTAACCTGTACTTGCTATACCAACGATTGGTTTAAAAAAATCTTCTTTTGTTAATCCAATAGCATGTAGCATTGCTTGTGCTGCTGGTTGCGTTGGATCCTGTGTAACTGTTTTGCTGTATTTGTTTAATTGACTCATAGTTTTATTTTGGCAAAATTGATTTGCAGAAACTAAATTACTTTTTATGCTATGTTTATAGATTGTTATTCTATTTCTAAATCTAAATTCAATAGCCTTGACATTTATTTAATTATCTGATATTAAGTATTTTAAATTAGTAATTATATGATGTCCAAGTATATTAATTATTTGCATAAAAAAAGCCTTCCAGTTAAAGGAAGGCTTAAATTAAATTTATGTTTTAATTCATCATAGCATTCCTTGGCTTCGTGAAATAATCACGAAGCGAATTTTAGAAATGATATTAATGACTTTTATATTCATATTGTTAATTCAAATATTAGATAATATTTTTTAGAATCCTAAATTTATAATAAAAAAAAACAAAAAAGCATTCGGTTTTAAATATTAGTGTTTAATAATATTAATATTATCACAGAATATTTAAAATTCCTTATATTTTTAGTTTTCATTGCTCATTCTTTCAAAAAGAACAAGATTTTGAATTATTCTCCTTAAAATTAAAATAGTATGTATTATCAGAACATAAAAAAGCAATTATCTTATTTTTCTATCATCTTTTTTGTTCTTTTATTTTTTTATAGTTGTAAAAACGAAAGCGGAAATAAAGCCTCTGAGTCCGAAATAATTTCGAAAATAGAAGTCCCTGATGGTATGATTTGGGTTGAAGGAAAAACTTTTTTACAAGGCGCTAAAGAGTCTGATAAATATGCCATGCCGAGAGAAAAACCTGCTCATATGGTAACGGTTGATGGCTTTTTTATAGATATTACTGAAGTTACAAACGTTCAGTTTAAGACGTTCGTAGAAGCTACAAATTATATAACTATTGCAGAAAGAGAGATTGATTGGGAAGAGATGAAAAAAGAACTTCCTACCAATACACTAAAGCCTCATGATTCTATTTTACAACCTGGAAGTTTAATTTTTAATAAAAGTGTAAATGCTTTTGTAAATATGGACAACTATGGGCAATGGTGGACCTGGAAAACCGGAGCTAACTGGAGACATCCTGAAGGTCCAGAATCTGGTATTGAAGGTAAAGATGATTACCCAGTAGTTCATGTGGCTTATCAAGATGCTTTAGCATATTGCAAATGGGCAAACCGACGTTTGCCAACAGAAGCTGAATGGGAGTCTGCAGCTCAAGGAAAAAATTCAAACACTATTTTTACTTGGGGAAATGATGCTTCAAAATTAGATTTTAATGCAAATACATGGCAAGGTGTTTTTCCAATTAATAATGATTCTAAAGACGGTTTTGAATTTATTGCTCCAGTAAAATCTTATCCTCCAAACAGTATTGGTTTATTCGATATGGCTGGAAATGTATGGGAAATTACTAATGATTTTTTTAATGTAAATTATTATAGCGAATTAGGTATGTCTAAACCTATTATAAATCCAGAAGGAGCAGAGGAACATTATAATCCAAATAATCCTTATCAAATAGAATATGTAATGAAAGGAGGCTCTTTTTTATGTAATGCTTCATATTGTGCCAGTTTTAGGATTTCTGCTAAAATGGGAGTTTCAATAGATTCTGGGTCAGACCATATGGGCTTTAGGACGGTTGCAACACCAGCAATGTTATCTGGTTAAGGATAAAAAGATTCATAAATAGTTTCTTTTGAAGGGTGTTATTTAGAAATAGAATTCAGCAAGAAGGATAAAGTAACAAGGTTTTAACTGAGTTATATTTTGATGTTTTTGAACTAAAGGTGTTAGTAAAAGTAATTAATATGATGATTTAATTAAATCTATTTACATAGGTTAGAATCTGCTTAAGGCTTGATTTTAATAGCTTTTCGGGATGAAATAAGAAGTGTTTAATCTTGTAAACCAAAAAACCCGATTCAGATGAATCGGGTTTTTGATGGTGGTGCCTCCAGCACCAATTTAAACCTTTCTAAAATATTTCAATTCTTATCAATTCTTCTTTTAAAGCCCTTTAAATAAGGGTTTTTATGTATTTTGTATTCTGTATTTATTAAGGAAGTATTAAACAAATAAGCCTTAAAAAGCACACAAAATAGCACACAATTTTGTATCTTTAAGTCAAACAAATCAACGTTATGACTGCTATTTCACGTTCTAAAGGTACAGCTCGTTTCGCATTTAGGGAATCGAATTCAAAATTACAAAATTCAAAACAAAAGCAGAGTTTAATTATTTTAAACTTTGCTTATGGTACTACTCGTTTTAGATACTCAACCGGATATAAAAGTTGTTATGACGATTGGGATTTTAAAAAACAAAGGGTTAAAAACAAAGCGTCTATCTCAAACAAAGACGAAGTAAACGACTATTTAAGCGGTTTAGAAAAGTTTATTAATAAAAAGTATTCAGAGCTAACTAAAGAGCAAGGAGAAGTCTCTAAAGATGTCTTAAAGTATCATTTAGACGTGTTTACTAAAAAGATAACCCCTAATATTGAATTTAATAAAAACCTAACATTCTTCGAGGTTATTCAGCAATTTATTGATTTAAAAGATGGTCAAATTTCAAATATTACGCTACGCTCATATAAGCAGACACAAAAACGACTACAAGAGTATGAAAAGCATTATAATACAAGGTTGATATTTCAAGCTATTGATATGAGCTTTTATAACAAGTTTGTTAAGTTTATGGAAGCTAATAACTACTCGTTAAATACTATCGGAAAGCATATAAAAACCTTAAAGACGTTTTTAAATTATGCAGTTTCTGAAGGCTATTCTGCCAATCAAAAATTTAAGGGCAACGACTTCAAAGTCAAAAAAGAAATTACTACAGAAATTTACCTAACAGATACTGAAATTCAGCAAATGTTTGAAAAAGACCTTTCTAAATATCCAGAGTTAGAACATGCGAGAGATGTCTTTTTGATGGGATGCTATACAGGTCAGCGTATAAGTGACTATAACGGATTGAAAGAAGAAGATATTATTACAATTGATGGCGTGCAATTCTTTGAAATCAAACAAAAGAAAAACCGTAAATACGGTAGAGTTGTGCATTGTCCTATTACCAAAGAAATGAAATCTATAATGAATGCGAGGTGTAATGGAAAACCACCTAAAAAAATACACGAGCAAGATTTAAACGAAAACATCAAACAAGTTGGTCAAATGTTAGAATGGGATGAGTTAATCAAGTGTGAGTACACCAAAGGCGGTAAGCTTAATACAGAAATGATTCCAAAATACGACTTAATCAAATCGCATACTGCAAGAAGAAGTTTCTGTACCAACAAATATAAAGCAGGAATGAGTGTGTTTGATATAATGCTATTTTCAGGCCATACAACTGAAAAAGAATTTTATAAGTATATTAGAATCAAAAATCAAGAAAGAGCATCACACATTGTCAAAGGTGGTTTTTTTAACGTTTAATCATATTTAAAAATTAGTACAAATGGAAGATAGTTATTCTTTTGATAAATTTTGTGAGTTGCTAAGCGATGAAGATATTTTAAGAACCTCTACAGCTTTTGGTGTTGCTAAAAAATTCCAAAATTATATTTTAGATATAAAGTCTCAGGTCTTAAAAGAATTAATGAACAGAGCTGAAAATCAAGATGTTTATTTAGATTTTCTTATAAATGAAATTGAGAAGCAGGACTATGTAAAAGATGCTGGTATTAATTACATAAATAATTGGCTTAAAGAATATAGTATTTCCATAGATGCCATTTTAGAAGATGAAGACCATAACGAACCAATTTTTGCAGTATTGGATAGGCATTATAACGATATGGAACCTTTTTCAGCAGAAAAAGATAAAGCTTTACTCTTACAGACAGGCTTCTTAAATTATTTCTGTTGTTTGTATGCTAATCAGCTAATAGAATTTTTAAAGTCTAAAAAGCCCATAGCTAAACCTCAAGAACCTGCACAAATACCAGTTGTAAATAATAAACCCTTCAAAGATGAATATCTAATAGCCTTTTGCAAAGAAATAAGTAATGAAAGAGCTGTTAAAGAAACGTCATTTATGCAATTATATGACTATGGGCTCAAACATTACACACCATATTTAGAATCTGAAATTACAGAAAATCTACTCATTTTAGATAAAGATAAAAAGGAAGATTATTTAAGTTATGTATTAGATAAAGTGACTAAAACACCTTATGCTAGTATTTCAGAAGACTTTATTGACCAATATATTAAAGAATATGATGTTGATATAAATGATTTCCCAAACTTTAAAAATAAAGAATTAAATGAAGCATTAGAGACCTACTATCAAGGAATGCATCATACAACGCATCAAGAACAATATAAATTGCTATGCATACAAATCGATTTCTACTGTTACGCCAGTATGTTAGAGGTTAAAAAAATAATAGCGTTTATTGAAACCAAGTCAGATAAAACAAACACAAATATTAATCTAATGAAAGAGGAAATATCAGAACCAATATCAAAATTAAAATGGCTTGGAAAAACATCGCAATTAGGATTTATTATTTCTTCTTTAACTGATTTAGGATACATAGAAGCACCATTAAGACAAAACGGAGATATTAACTATACTCAATTTGCAAAACTGGTTAAACAAACTTTTGATATTGATACTACAGAAAGTACATTATCTAAATATCTTAATACGGACTCAGAAAAAGGTCAAGAACCAATGAGGAAGTTTGAGCAAAACGGTTTTAATATACCTCACAAAAATATAGTAAGCTAATACCGTTCGAGTACCTTCTGGTACGCTTATCAAAGTACATCTTATTTAATTTTATCCCATCAAACAATAAAACCCATAACGATGGAACAAAGTAAAGTAACACATGTATTTGGTATCTCACCAAACGAACTAAAAGAGAACATTCTAAACGATGTCAGAACAGAATTAAAAGCTTTAGTAGAGCATTTTCAACCTGTAAAACCAGCTGAATATATCACCAGAAAAGAAGCTGCCAAAATTTTAAAAGTTTCATTAGTGACTTTATCAGATTGGAATAAAAAAGGTATTCTAAAACCTTACAGATTAGGAAACCTAATCAGGTATAAACGTACCGAATTAGACCAGGCATTAATTAGTATTAACTCTAAAAACAACTAATTATGGCAGAATTCAAACACCCAATAAACGATAGTCTTAAAAAGATAAACGACAGGTTAGAGTATTTAATAAAGCAACAAGCATTAGCTAATAAGCAATTGCCAGAATATACAATCTTAGACAATGCTGATATATTGCAACTCTTTAAAATAACAGCTAAAACAGCTAGTACATGGCGTAATGAAGGTATTTTACCTTATTTACAAGTCAAAACAAAGATTTTCTATAAGTTATCGGATATACACAATGTAATTGATGCTAATTATAATCCGAGTAAAAAAAAATAGTAAATATTTCAAAAGTTAATATTCCATTACAAATGTGTAATTGGGTAGTGCAAAATAATTCAGAAAACCCTTTTAGGTTGTATGTTTATTTAAAATTAAGCTATCCTTCAGGTAAGATTCATTGGGATAATTACAATATTGATTGTGCAAGTTTAACACTATGTAAAACAACAAAAACAGTAAAATCTAATTTCAAAAAGCTTGAAAAGTTAGAGTGGTTGTATTACGATGAAGAATACAAATACTATAGACTACTATCTCTCGAGAAAATAAGAGAAAATTACAACTGGGTATCACGTAGAGCATATCCATTTACGTATAAAGATGTAACACATATAAGAGCAACTTTAGGTGCAATTATATATACGCAGCCATACAAAACATATTGCAGGAAACATTTTAAACGTAGTAGCAACGTGCTAAAAAGTAGAAGCGCCGATGAGACTATTACGTTTTCCTGTGATACCAAAAAATATGCGGAAGTATCTGTGTTAAGCATCAAGGATTTTTTCGGAATCACAATTAATAAAGCGGTCAGGCTAAAACAAGCAGCTGAAAGATGGGGTTTAATTGAAGTGAAAAAACAATATCTAAAACTTCAAAAAAATCAAGTATATGCAGCTAAAAAAGGAAACGAATATAGAGATGAAAGTCAAAATATAGTGTTTTTAAATGGAGACTACTATATTCAGCAAATTGATAAGATTTACACCGAATTATACTTTAAAAGAAGGAAAAAAATAGAAACATTATAAGTAGATACATAATACAACAATAGCATTACTATATCAATAAGAAATATAAAACAAACAACGATAGCGACATGCCTATAGTGTTTTAAATAAAAGATAATCGTATAATGAGGAAACCCTTATTATTTAACCAAAATATATTTATACTTTTAAATCTTAAATAATCAACAGTTTAATAATGGCATTGTACCAAGTTTCAGTATTAAAACAACACATCGCTTTACAAGACAAAGAGCTTGTTTCTAAAGCTTATAAAAAATATACTAAGTATTTCTTAAATCCAACCATTCAAGATAATATACGTAGCTCTAAAGAAGAAGAATATCAAGGTATATTTCTAACCGAGTTGTTTGTAAATATTTTAGGCTATACACTTAAACCTAATGCAGACTTTAATTTAGTAGCAGAATATAAAAACCAAAATAACGCACGTAAAGCAGATGGTGCAATATTAAATAACGATGTTGCTATCGGTGTTATTGAATTAAAAGGAACTAATACCAAGGATTTAGAAAGCATACGTAAACAAGCGTTTGACTATAAAGCCAATCAAAAAGGTTGTGTATATGTGATAACCTCTAACTTTGAGAAACTAAGATTCTACATAAACGATGCAACAGAGTTTGAAGAGTTTAATCTCTTCGAGCTATCACCAGAGCGTTTTGCATTACTATATCTATGCTTACAAAAGGATAATATAATTAATAATGTACCCTTAAAAATAAAAGAAGCATCCGTAGTTGTAGAAGAACAAATCACAAAGCAATTCTATAAAGACTATTCCGTATTTAAGCGTGAACTATATAGAGACTTAGTAAAGCGTAATGCTAAACAATTAAAAGCACAAGCATCTAGTGTCACCTCGAGTGCAGTCGAGAGGTCTCAAGAAGAACAACTAGAATTACAACGTTTAGAAAAAAACGTTAAACTCACACTCTTTAAAAAGTCTCAAAAATTAATAGACCGTTACCTCTTTATTTTCTTTGCAGAAGATAGAGGCTTACTACCTGCAAACAGCACACAGCAAATATTAGATAAGTGGAAAGATGATGTAGACTTTGGCGACGATAGACCGCTATACACACTATTTAAGCAATACTTTAACTTCTTAGACCAAGGAAGAGCAGGAACAAGTAAAAGAGCCGAAATATACGCCTATAACGGTGGTTTATTTAAAGAAGATAAAACTCTAGATGGTTTAGAAATAGATAGCGACTTATTATACAAACATACCAGTAAATTAGCAGCCTACGATTTTGAAAGTCAGGTAGATGTTAACATCTTAGGACATATTTTTGAAAACTCACTAAATGAAATTGAAAGCGTAAATGCAGAAATTGAAGGTGGCGATTTCGATAAACAAAAATCTAAACGTAAAAAAGATGGGGTTTTCTACACACCAAAATACATTACCAAATATATAGTTGAAAATACCATTGGTAAATTATGTGACCAAAAGAAAACCGAATTAGGCTTTAAAGAAGAAGAATATTTTAAAGGCAGAAAGAACAGACAAAAAGCAACCATTACAAAACTAGTAAACATACTAGACACGTATAGAGATTGGCTACTACAACTCACTATTTGCGACCCTGCTTGTGGCTCTGGTGCATTCCTTAACCAAGCCTTAGATTTTTTAATAAAAGAACACAACTATATAGACGAGCTGAAAACAAAAGTATTAGGTGGTGGTTTACAATTTCCAGATATAGAAAATACCATTCTAGAAAACAATATTTACGGTGTAGACCTTAACGAAGAATCTGTAGAGATTGCAAAACTATCCTTATGGCTACGTACAGCACAACCAAGACGTAAACTAAACGATTTAAGCTCTAATATTAAATGTGGTAACTCTTTAATAGATAGTAAAGCAGTTGCAGGAGATAAAGCCTTTAATTGGGAAACTCAATTTCCCAAAGTATTTGAAAAAGGTGGTTTTGATGTGATTATTGGGAATCCGCCTTACGGTATTTTTCTATCTAAAGAAGAGGAAAATTATTATAAAAAATATTTTCCTTTAACAAATTATAAAATTAATCTATATGTTCTATTTATAGAGAGAATGTCTCAAATCTTCGATAAAGGAATAATACATTTTATTATTCCAAAATCATTACTGTTTAACACTTATTATAAAGACATAAGAGGTTATTTGTTATCTAATACGAAGATTCACGAAATTTTTATGATTTCTGATAAAATTTTTCCAGATGCAGAAGTTGGTGGTAGTTTAATCTTGAAATATGAGATAATGCAGGAGGTAGACGTTAAAGAACCTTTCAAGCTAATTTCAGCTAATTCTTATTTTGATTATGAAAACCAAAAATGTATTTACAACAATATATCCCAAAAGTTTTTTTTAGAGGTACCTCACTACGAAATTTCACCTGTAGCAGAAGGAACAGATAACTTACATAAAAGGTTGAATAAGTTAAAAATAATTAAGGATTTTTACAAACTTAAAAACGGTTTAAACCCTGGCAATATTAAGAATATTTTGATTTCCGACAATTGTTTAACAGAGAATCATAAACCTATAGTATGGGGTAAAGAATTTAACAGGTATACAATTAATTGGGGAGGTCAATATATAAATTACGATTCAAATATAGCAGAGAATTTAACTTTAGAAGATATACAAAGTAAAGAAGGTATGAAGAAGCAGAATAGAATTGATTTTGCTTTGAGAACATCAGATTTATTTGAGAATGAAAAAATCATGGTTCGTAAAACTGGTGATAGATTTATAGCAACCAAAGATTCAAATAATTATTATTTTGATACCTTAGTTCATGGTATCTATCAAATGGATGATGATTATAGTTTAGATTATCTGTTAACAATTTTAAATTCAAATTCAGCAACATTTCTTTATAGATTACTTCATGATATAAAAGGTAAAGTTTTTGCGAAAATTAGTTTAGATAAGTTGGGTGCTTTTCCTTTGCCAAAATCAAATGACTTGCAAAAGAAATCTTTAGAATCATTAGGTTTAAAAATGCTAGTTATTCAGCCAGAATTAGATAGTTTATTAATAAAATTTCAGAAATATCTAACCTCTAAATTTCAACTACAAAAACTATCCAAAAAACTACAAAACTGGCACGAGTTAGACTTTGGAGATTTTATAAAAGAGTTAAATAAAGCCATAAAAGCCAATAACAAATTACGTGTAAAAGAAGGTTTAGAAGAAGTGCCAACCTTAACCAAAAAAGATGAGTTTGAGTGGTTAGACCTTTTTGAAGAAAACAAGCAAAAAGCACAAGCCTTACAAGCTCAAATTAACCAAACAGATAAAGAAATAGACCAAATGGTGTATGAGTTGTATGGCTTAACTGAGGATGAAATCAAAATCGTTGAAAACTCTTAAATTGTTTCTATTATGAGTAGTAAAGAATCAAAAAAGGATTTTCAAACAGATTGGGCATTTAAAGATGATTTTACAACCCATGTTCATATTTCTAATGCAGAAAGTGGTAGAAATGGCTATTACTGCTTAGGCTGTAAAAAAGAAATGCAAGCTGTTAAAGGACAAATTAGAGAGCATTATTTTAGGCATCATGCAAAAGATGTAGATAAAAACAATACCGAATGTGTTGTAGCTAATCGCAAGTATAGAGAGTTAATTGCTAGAGATATTTTACAAAGATTAAAGCAGTTAAAATTACCAGCAGTTTATAAATATCCCCCAAATAAAACTGATGGTTTACCAAATTTACTAGAATCCTCAAAAATTATTGAAGCATCTAAAGTAAAATCAGAATTAACGTTTTATGAAGATGAAGATTGTAACGTAAAATATGGTCAGAATCCAAATATTGATAAAAGGCATTTGTTAATAAGACCAGATATAACTTTCTTTAATGAAAAACAAGAGCCTATTTTGTTAGTAGAGTTTGTTGTAACGCATAAAATAGATGATGAAAAAAGGATAAAGTTAAAACGATTAGGTTTAAATACAGTTCAAATAATTATTCCAAAAAAGCCTGAAGATGAAATAGAAAAGGCGTTAAAATCAAGTACAAAAGTTAAATGGGTCTATAATGAAGTCGAAGCAAACACCAAATATATTTACGTTTCCAAGTCATCTAGTAACGGAGTATGGGAAATTGATGACGAGCAAAGAAGAATTTTCGAAGAATCTTACAAATGCAGAGCAAACCAAATTAGCAATCTTATACGGTCAGTTAAAAGAATTATGGAATCACAACCGTACAAAAGAACTGAATACCACTTTGAATCTGAAATATCAAGAATTGAGAGTGCTACAAAAACTGAGCAACAGAGATTGGACGAAATGGAAGCAAGTATTGACCAAGAAGTACGAGAAGAACTTGCAGGAAGTTTCCAATCAATTGAATCTGAAGAAGAATCTTTTATCCAAGAAGAAAACAAATTTTCACAAGACGCTCTTGGCTTGGAAAACAGATACCTTGAAAAAATTAGAGAAATTAGAGAAGAGCAAATTGAGCTTGACGAAATCACAGAAGGAGAACTCTCAGATTATAGAACTGAAACAGAAATTGAAGACCAATTTAGATGGGAAACAGAACAATTGGAAAGAGATTTTATTGGAGAAAGAGACAAAATTGAACAAGATATTAGAGCAACAACAGATATTGTCTCAAGAATTAGAAGAGAAATCGAAGGTCTACCAGAAGCGTTTAAACAACTTGAAAGTGAGGCAACAGAAAGATTTACAGCCAATAGAGAAAAAAATACTAGAGAGCAAAAAGATATTGACTCAGAAATTGAAAACTTTGGAGAGTACACTAGAGAAGAAGAAAGAAAGCTTGAACTTGAATTTGAAGAGCTTGGAAAAAAAGCAACTGAAAGAATTAGCCAAAGAGATAGCAAAGGAGATTCCGAATTGTCCGAAAGAATTGAATCAGTACTTAAAGCAGGGAGATTATCTCGCGATTATAGAGAAAGACAGAATACTTACCAGAGATACAAATCATATCTTGGATTTGCTAGAGGAGGAACTTGGAAAAAGTAATAAAACAGTAGATTGGTTTATAGATAATTTTAAAGATAGAGTTTGATAATATGTAGCTTTTGTATTCGTTATACAACTAATAATAAAGTAGATAATAATATAAGTTATATTAATTTTGGTATAAATATTGTTTTAAAACAAATAAATTATCTAATTTTGTACTATATTTAAGCATAATGGCAATAGCAATTAAATCAATACCAGTTTTAAAAAATAAGGCAGCAGCAAACTTTACTTCTAGAGTAGCTGAAAATTCTGCTAGAAAATCTTCTGTTAATTTTTCTAAGCAATCTTCTGTTGCATCACGTATTTTAGCTAAAGCAAATTTATAACATTTCGCTTTGGGTTTTTTACTTGAAAAATGTACACTTCAACTTTATAACCAAAATATAATAGATAGTTGTAATCCTTTTGATTGTGACCATTCGGATTTAAATGATTTTTTTACTAATGATGTAGAAAATTATTCTAATGAACTTTTAGGAAAAACATACTGCTTTACTTTAGATGAAGACCCAGCTATTATTGTTTGTGCTTTTACTATTTCTAATGATAGTATTAAAACTACACATTTACCTAATGGTAGGAAAAAGAAAGTTGTCAAAGGTATCCCTCGTGTAAAACATATGAGAAGTTATCCTGCTGTACTTATTGGTCGATTAGGTGTGCATAAGGATTATAGAAATATTGAAGATGAAGAGGATAATACAGGTAAGCAGTTAATGGATTTTATTAAGTCTTGGTTTATTGATGGTGCTAATAAAACAGGTTGTAGGTTTATTGTTGTAGATTCTTATAATGAGCCAAGAGCTTTGAGATATTATGCAAAAAACGGTTTTGTAGGTTTGTTTTCTACAGAAGAACAAGAAAAAGAGTTTACAGGTTTGTCTGAAGAATCTGAATTGAATACACGTTTAATGTTTTTTGATTTAATTATTCTTACTAAAGAAGAAGTTTAATAAAGTCCCCACAACCCAAAACCCAGTTTTTTCGTACCTCAAAATCCTCTGTCTTTTGTGTTGTTCCGCGCGCCACCGCATAGTTGGTTTTATGTCACAATAGTTGTAGCCAACGCAATAATAGCACATTGCTTGTTTTATTTAAAAGTATCTATTTTAATAAATCGGTACAATAAAAAAGCAAAGAGCTATTGCCAACGCTTAAAACAACTATTCCGCCACAAAACCACCCCAAAGCTATGTTACATAATGCGTAGTTATAGGAGCAAAAATCCTTTCAATGGATGCCTACGGCGTTTTATTATATTTTCGTACCTATAACTGTCATTATGTAAAATATCCGCACAGCCAACGCTCACTTCCGAACATATAACCACATTTTGAACAAACATTAAACAAACGAACAATTAAAGGATTAAGATAATTGAAAATAATATTCGTTATCTCATTCAACTGCACAAAACCATCATTAAGTCCAAGTATTCCTTAACTCAAGTCTTTGTTTGTTTCATTTCACTAACAAATATTAATTGACGCAGTTTAATATGTCTATTTCGTTGTAGCATGTATTTGATTAATTTTTATGTGTTTATAATTCTGATATGTATTATATTTATCAAAAACCTAAAAAATTAATAATTTGAGAGCTGCTGTAGGTGATTCTGTTAAAACAATTTTAAAAGAGAAATTAGACGAACTATCCGTTTTATTGGATGCTGATATTTTTACATATTGGGGTCAAATAATTGATGGTAATGAGAAAGAAATCTTGAGAATAATTGAGTCTTTGGCAAAAGACCCACATAAAAAAGATAAGCTTTTTGTTGTTTTAACAACAGGTGGTGGAAGTGCTATTGCAGTAGAACGTTATGTCAATATGCTTAGGCATCATTATGAGGTTGTTAATTTTATTGTTCCTGATTACGCTTTTAGTGCTGGTACTATATTTTGTATGAGTGGTGATGATATTTACATGGATTATTTTTCTGTTTTAGGTCCTATAGACCCGCAAGTAAAAAACAAGGAGGGTAATTGGGTTGCAGCACTAGGTTATCTTGATAAAGTCAATGAATTAATCGCAAAAGCTAAGGCAAATGATTTGACCCAAGCTGAATTTATAATACTAAAAGATTTTGATTTGGCAGAGTTAAAAGGTTATGAGCAAGCTAAAGAATTGACTATATCTTTACTTAAAAAATGGTTGGTTAAATACAAGTTTAAGAATTGGGCAATCCATGCAACAAATCCTGCTTTGAAAGGGAAGGTGGTAACTGATGCAGAAAAAGAAACTCGTGCGGGTGAAATTGCAGACATGCTCAGTGATAATAATTTATGGAAGTCTCATGGTAGGCCAATAAATATTGAAATTTTAGAAAAAGATTTAAGATTAAAAATTATAGATTATAGTGGCAACGATGATTTTAGAGACTTAGTTAGAGAGTACTATGACCTACTTTCAGATTATGTAGTTTCGTCTAATTTACCTATCTTTGTACAAACTAAATTATTTATTTAAATAATGAATACAACAGAAGATTTAAAAGAAGTTTTAAAGAAAAATGTTATTGATGTTAAAGATATCAGTAAGGTTAAAGAATATATTGAAGCCTCTAAAAAATATGAATCTCTTATTGCTTCTGGTTTAACAACTAAAAGGGGTAACAATCTTTTGTCTAGAGATAAGGTAAATATATCTCAAGTAAGGTTTAATGTGTTGTAATCTAACATATGCATATATATATTAACCGCTACGTATTGTAGCGGTTTTTTTTGTTTTTAATTTTAAGTTCTTTAGTATATTTACCTTTCTATTATGAAAAAAGTAATTGTAGATTTATTTGATTTTTTTCTTTCCTAAAGATATAGATGAAAACGGTAATGAAATTGAAAATCCTGAAGGTGACGATTCATATACAACAAAGGTTTTTACAATAGTTATGCTGATAATTGTAGTAATATTCGCATTTATAGGATTAAAATAAAAAAAGGTAGCAAATATATGTGGCTTCCTCTGCCAGCCGCACAAGGCTATAAAGTTCAAGCCCTAAAGGGTTTTGAATAAAACTTTTTTCAAGCAATTTTATTTCTCATTTAAACATTATAACTCAAAAAACTTTTATCCAAAAAACTTGACAGCCTTACCCACGCCACAACAACTGTAGCTATCTTTTTTTCTTTTCAAAAAAAATAATGTAGCGAAGCGTAGCGAGCAATTTTAAATTGGATAGCTATGTCAACTTTTGAACTGAAAACACACCGTACAGGAAAAACTTACTCAAACCCTCATTTTTTCATCCTAAACAAAGGGCTAAACAGCGGAAAACCCCTCTCAAATCCTTGTCCTAATTGTTTTGTAGTGCAAACTTCAACTGAAAAAGAAAAAAACACGCTGTTTCATTTATCTATGATGCTACAAATAGGCGGTTTTTACGCTTACTATTTAAAAGGAAGTGTTATTCTGTTTATCTCAATAGATGATTGCAGAAACACGCTTAAAAAAGGTGTTAAATTAAATAAAAATAGTGGTTTTGAGTTTCAAAAGAGCATTAAAGTTGTAGCTAGTATTGACAAAAAACAACAAGAACTTAAAGAAACAATAAGTAAGCTCGAAAATTTAAAATTATCATTTGCAAACTCTTTAATTCAGCGAGGTTTTAAGTAGTCGATAGTAATTTAGTGTAGATAGTAGTAATTTATTGTATATCGGTATTTTAACTCGTTATATTTTATTATATGACCGTATATTAGTTAGAGTTTTAAAGTCTATATCATGTCCGTACCAAATCCGAATGTATGTTAATTTTAAATAGTTTATAAGTATGGGGAAGATAGCCCAAGGTATTTTAGGAGGTTTCTCTGGTAAAGTAGGAACCGTAGTAGGTGGAAGATGGAAAAACATTGATTACATCAGAGCAAAACCAGTAAGTGTTGCTAATCCACGAACAGAAGGACAGGTAAATCAACGTAATAAGTTTTCAGCTACGTTGGAATACCTTCAGCCAAATTTAGGTTTTATTCGAAAAGGATATAAATCTTATGCTGTAGGTAAAACAGAATTCAATGCAGCGATGTCTTATGTGTTGAATAATGCAATTTCGGGTACTGCACCCAACTTTACGGTTGATTATTCTTTAGCTCTATTAAGTAGAGGTAATTTAGCAGGTGTGGTTAATGGTACAACAGATTTAACCGTAGCAGGACAGGTTTCTTTTGGTTGGGATGATAACTCAACAGGAGGAAATGCTAATGCAACTGATAAAGCGATGTTGTTAGTTTACAATCCAACTAAAAAAGAATCAATTTCAATACTTGATGGTGCAGATAGAACGGTAGGAACAGAAGTTGTAACCATTCCAGAGGCTTATGCAGGTGATACAGTAGAGCTTTTTATGGCGTTTATTACTGACGATGGAAGTCAAGTTTCTAACAGTGTATATTTAGGCTCTGGTACGGCTTCATAGATTTGTTTTTTAAATATACATTGTTTAAAACCGTTACATAAATTGTAGCGGTTTTTTTTATTAGCACACAAATCAGCACACTAAATTAAAAAACCCTT